>ORJL010009418.1_pt1 | contig 85266 bp, 106 predicted proteins | sample 1779941 | NCBI WGS metagenome assembly ORJL01 (sample SAMEA104232317, study PRJEB22302) | groundwater metagenome | biome: forest; feature: aquifer; material: groundwater | place: USA | collected 2011-08-07 | depth 5.8 m | reverse complement strand
TTTCAGTTCACGATTATCGAAGACCAGATGAACAATACGCCGAGGAAAGTATTAGGATTCTTGACGCCCAATGAGGTGTATGAGAAGATTACGAAATCTTCACGTATCCGCTAGTGGTGCATTTCAAGTGCGAATGTAGGAGTTAGTAATATCAAGTTAGTAATACCCTGTAACATTTGACAAAGTACTAATGTAGTGGTAGAATACTTCAATTAAAGATTATTAAAGACCGTATAGGTCTTTTTTTATAGGACTATGTTTGGAAAATTTGCTGCATCACTTCTTGTTTTATCAAATCTTGTCGGGGGTATTTTGCCCGGAGGTCAAGTACCGAATACTATCAATTACCGACCGTATCCGAAACGATACATTAAAAATACTTATCCAAAGAATCAAAGATTCATTTTAGGTTTAACAACTGGACTTCCCTGGGTGCCAGGTCTTTATAGTGTTATCGATTGTATAGGGCCAGACGGGAAGCTAGCAATAGCACCCAAGAAAGACTGTGACAATCTTTGGGACTTTTGGAATACTCATAAGCCAAGTGCACCGTCCACTAATAATTCCAGTAATTCATCCTCTTCAAATTCAAGCTCAAGCTCGTCTAGTTCAAGTTCGACTTCATCAACGACGCCAACCCCTACGCCTACCCCAACACCAGAACCAACGGCGACACTAACTCCTACTCCCGATCCAACCCCTACGCCTACACCAGAACCAACATCTGAAGAATCTCTTTTGCCAGTGATGGAACCTGTTTCTACGCCAGAACCAACGCCGGAACCTACACCAGAGCCAACGCCGATTATCAGCAATGAACCAGTGCCTGCTCCTACGCCTGAATTAACACCTGGGCCAACGCTTGAGCCCACACCAACACCCATTATCAGCAATGAACCAGTACCTGCTCCTGATCCAATAATAGAACCAGTTCCAGAACCAACACCAACACCAGTGGTAGAACCTGTGCCGACTCCGACACCTACACCAGAGCCGATACCTGAACCAACGCCGACACCGATTATCGGTTATGATCCAGTGCCGACGCCAACACCCACACCTGAACCGACACCAACACCAGAACCAACTCCGACGCCTACTCTTCCGCCAGCTCCAGTGCCGACGGTGACGCCGGAAATATCAAACGTTACGAAATTATCTTGTACGTCACCAAGCTGTACAAGTTACGTTGTGCTACAGATTACTGGTGATAATTTTACCGAAGATGCTCAAGTGGAACTTATTGATGAAGAGGAAAACGTTTACGGAGAAGAAACGAGCGTGTATTTCAATCCTGATATAAAAAAGACTGGTGGAAGTGGAGCAACAAAGATAATCCTTGATGTATATAATTTCCCATGCGGATATTACAGTGTCCAAGTCGTCAATCCATCAACCGGAGAAGTGTCTGATCCTTTCAGCGATGTGTATATCTGCTCAGGTGGTGTAGGGTAATACGTAGATTGTATCTTCATACACAATTAGTAATCCCGTGATAAGTAAAGATGGTATCTTCATATTGTCGTTTGGTATGCTAATAGCAATAGGTTGAATGAACCTTTAAATCCATCTATACTAACGGATACACCCTTTTATGTTTGGAAGAAAGAAAAAGCGCGCGTACAGAAAGCGCAAGTCATTTGGCATAAAGCTTAAAAAACAGACAATATATACTGTCGGTGCGATATGGTTGTGGCTTTTTGCCGGAGCTATTACGTTCGCGTTTTTTGGAGAAGGATCAGTTCTCACTGCTCTTCGCGAACAACTTCTGCTTCATATAGGCTGGGTCATGTATGGATTACCTCCGTTTCTCGTTACATTAAGCTTTCTCTTTTTTAAAGTGAAATCAGATATAGGTAAACCGAATGTTCCATTGGGTTTAGGCGTTCTTCTTCTTTCTCTTATTGGTGTCACTCAGTCAGGAACGCTTGGTGAACTATTATGGAATAGTATTTCAAATAATTCCTCAGCAGAAGTAGCTGTGTTGGTCTATCTGGGATTATTCATGGTTGGTTTGATTATCCTCTTTAATACGTCTCTTGACCGATTTATGAATATCGTCCTTTCTGCGTTTCAAAAAATGGGTGAATCTCTTGCGACATCTGCAGAAAATATTTTTTCTAAAAAAGAAACTCCTTTGTTTGCTAACAATAAACAACTTAAAATAAAAGGTGAAGAGAATGAAAAAGTAATAAATAAATCTCCAATGCCTCTTCCCCCAATACCAGGAAAATCCCAAGCGATGGCTGGTGGAGCGACAGTCAAATCTGAATTTAAAATACATACTCCGATAGCAAGTTCAAATGACGCGATATGGGAGTACCCACCATTGACCCTTCTTTCTGATGGTCCTGGTCAAAAAGCAGACCGCGGAGATATGCGAAAAAATGCATCAGTCATAGAAAAGACGCTTGAAGGATTTGGAATAACAGCAAAAGTAACTGAGGTCAATACCGGTCCCGCGGTCACGCAATATGCCCTTGAAATAGCATTGGGAACAAAGGTGTCAAAGATTACATCGCTTTCTAGCGATCTTGCATTAGCGCTTGCAGCTCCAACTGGTCAAGTACGCATAGAAGCGCCAATACCCGGACGAAGCTTAGTAGGAATTGAAATTCCCAATAGAGGACTTGAGTTTGTCACACTTAAAAAGATGCTGACTTCTGATGTCATGCGAAAGGCAAAAAGTAAACTGGTTGTAGCATTGGGACTTGATGTGAGCGGTAGTCCGCTTATCGCTGATATCGGCAAAATGCCTCACGTATTAGTAGCTGGAACTACCGGTAGCGGCAAGTCGGTACTCGTCAATTCATGGATTTGTTCACTTTTATTTCGTACCACTCCGTCGGAAATTCGTCTTATCTTGGTTGATCCAAAACGGGTAGAACTTACTGGATATAATGGCATACCACATTTACTGACTCCTGTTATTGTAGAGCCAGATAAAATCCTTTCGGCACTTCGTTGGGCTATGACAGAAATGGAGAATCGCTATAAACAGTTTGCTGAAGTGGGAGTAAGAAATATCGACGGGTTTAATGAACTATCAGGATTTCAAGCGATGCCCTATATTGTCATCCTTATAGATGAACTTGCCGATCTTATGGCGTATGCACCTGTAGAAGTCGAGGATGGTATTTGTCGTATCGCGCAAATGGCTAGAGCGACTGGAATTCATCTAGTTCTTGCCACACAGCGCCCATCTGTAGACGTTATAACCGGACTTATCAAAGCAAACGTTCCTTCTCGCATCGCATTTAACGTATCTTCCATGATTGACTCACGCGTTATTATCGACATGCCTGGTGCTGAAAAACTTCTTGGCCGCGGCGACATGCTCTATGTCCCTCCTGATCAATCAAAACCAAGCAGAATACAAGGAACATTTGTATCAGAACAGGAAGTTAATAAAGTTGTGGATTTTCTTAAAGTTAAAAATGTCCCTGTGCAGTATACAGAGGAAGTGACAAAGCAACCGCTTACCGGATGGAAAAAAGGTGGACTTGCTGCAAATATAAGATCTGATGGAAATGATCCGCTTTTTGAAGATGCACTTCGACTTATATGCCAGTATGATAAAGCCTCAGCCTCGCTTCTCCAACGAAGACTTTCTGTAGGGTATGCGCGCGCTGCTCGAATCCTGGATCAGCTGGAAGCTCGTGGTATCATCGGTCCGGGAGAAGGTAGTAAGCCTCGAGATGTCCTCGTAAAAAATGCGGATGATTACCTTGCTTTACAAGCACAACAGTAGTTAATTCTTCTATTCGTTAATTCGTGAAGAATAACAGATTATTATTCTTATCTACGTTACCAATTGACGAAGTAACGAAGTAATGAAGTAACGACTTTCATCATGAAAACTGTAGGATCTATACTTAAAGAAACTCGAGAAGGAAAAGGGTATACATTTGAACAAGTTGAAAAAGCGACCAAGATTCGTGCGAAATTTTTACAAGCTATAGAAGCAGATGACTACACGACGCTTCCATCTCCTGCCTATGCGAAGGGGTTTGTAAAAAACTATAGTGTTTTTTTAGAACTTGATGTTGATTGGGTATTAGCATTTTTCCGTCGGCAAACAAAAGAGCCACCACGGTCAACGCTTTTACCCAAACAACAAGAAGAACTTGAAAAACGATTTTTTCGCCTGACTCCGAGTCGATTCTTAGTACTTTTTGTTGTAAGCCTGATTCTTATTTTTTTATCCTACTTAGGACTTCAATATCGTAAACTTAAGTCGCCACCGGTTCTTACACTTGAATCTCCAAAAGAACAAATAGTAAAAGATAAACGTGTTGATATACTTGGAAAAACAGATGCGGATGCGACGGTGATGATAAATAATATTTCAGTTCTCGTACGAAGTGATGGTCGATTTTTTGATCAAATCAGTCTTAATGATGGATTAAATACAATCGTTATATCAGCAACCAGTCGATACGGAAAAACAATGACGATAACACGAGATGTAACATATGAACCTTAGTCATTAGTCATTGACAGATATATGGATTTTGGAGATACTAGGAACACAATAATGCCGAATGCTAAATGTTGAATGTAGAATAAAAAGAAGATTAATTCAGCATTTAACATTCTTCATTCAGCATTTTTTCTGCCCATGGAACCGATACAACTCACTATCATTATTATAAGCGTCGTCCTTACTACTCTTTTCGTATTCCTCGGTATCCAAGTGTGGCATATCCTCAAAGAAATGAAACATTCTCTTGAAAAGATAAATAAGATGCTTGATGATGCTGGAAAAGTCACGGGAACCGTCAGTACTGGAGTAAGTGGTATGGCGGGACTTGTCGAAGGGCTTAAAACTGGACTTTCAGTTTTTAGCGCATTTAGAAAAAAGCACGAAGATTATGAATGATGATAATCACGCAAAAGACTTAAAGTTTTGGGTTGGATTTTTTGTCGGGGGACTGCTTGGAGCAATCGTTTTATTTTTTCTTGGGACAAAAGAAGGAAAAAAGACAGGGAAACTTCTGGAGGACAAAGGGAAAGATTTGATCGATGAACTTCAAGATCGGTTGGGAGAGCTAGAAAAAAAAGGTAAAGAACTTGCCAAGCAAGGAGAAGAGATAAAAGAGGAAGTGTTAGAAACACTTGATGATAAAAAGGAACAACTTACAGAAAGGGCGACTGAAAAATTAGATGAGGCGCTTGAACACATAGAAAAACTTCAGGAACACGGCCGACAGACCACGATAGCCATAAGGAAACGCCTCTTCAAAAACATCCCCAAGAGATAATGGAAAATTATTTCGACTTCGGTTCATATTGAAGTGAACGAGTATCAAGTGCCTCAAGAAACTCTTTTGCTTTCTGGTGAGATGAGTTGATTGATAAAGCTTTTTCAAATGCCTCTCTTGCATGAGTCTCGTCGCGAAGTACCATGTAAATTACTCCAAGTCCAATATATAAGTCAGCATTAGTCGGTTCTATGGTTATTGCCTGATGGATATGCTCGATTGCTTTATCAAATTCTTTTTTTTCAAAAAGGATGGCTGCGATATTTTGATGCGACTGCCAAAGATTTGGATAATACTCGAGTGCTTTTTGATATAAATTAAGCGCTTCGTCTACTTTTCCAAGGCTTCGATAGGCGTTACCTAAATTGTGGTAGGCATCAGCATAGTTTGGTTTTAGGCGAATAGCTTCTTGAAATTCTTGTGCAGCCCGAACGTGGTCGCCGCGCCTGCCATAGACATCCCCTAGGTTATTGTGTGTATTGGGACTGCTTGGTGAGGTTTTACCAGTTGATATCCAAAGAGCATCCTCATTTTTCCAGTCAGTATTTCGAATGATAGTTCGAATACTTAAAATAGAAATTATAAGAATCCAAAGTATTATAAAGATTTGTCTAGTACGAGGATATCGAAATCCATAGTCAGTACACAGAGCAGTAAGTACGCAAAGTCCGGTAATACTTAGATACGCATATCGTTCTGCAACGACCCACGTGAGTGGCAAGGGGAGGAGAGTAGGAATAAGGGGAATAATAAAAAGTCCAAACCAGAAAAAGATTTTTCCATTTTTTTTAAGTAAAATGATTGAACACAAAAAATATCCGAGTACCAAAAGTGTGCGAAGAAAGAAAGCTAATTTGGTAAACGATAATTCTGATTGATAAATTGTTAACTTGTCCGGCCATGCAAAGAGTAAAATGTAGGAGGAAAGGGCGATAGGGATGCGGATCAATGGATTATCAATAGTGATTTGAGTTTGTGTTTCTTGGGTAAGATACGAAAGCCTGCTAGATATGCGACCAGAGAAAAACCAGCCGAACATATATAAAAGGCTTAAAACAAAAAATATTGTTACAATGCGCCAGTTTTTTTTTACATTACCAGAGCATATTTCATAAAGAGGAAAGACGAGAAATAGTATGCTTGCTTTTTCTGAGGAAAGAAGCGCGAGAAGAAACGATACAATTGACAGCAACAAGAATATTTTTTTTGTTTTTGCGACGAGATAAAAATAAAAAGATAGTAAGAAAAAAAAGCTGTATTGTGCATAGACACCGCCGGAAATCCAGGTAATTGTTTCTACCAAGAGTGGATGGACAGCAAAGAGAGTTCCAGAAAGAAATCCAACTCGTTTGGTAAACATTCGAGAAGCGATGAGGTACACAAGTATCGTTGAACCTATGTGGAAAAAAATGTTACCAAGACGATAATATATAGGCTGGAATCCGAAGAATTTATAGGTAATGAGATACAAAAAAAGACGAAATGAAGTAAGAGGTTTGCTTACTACATAGGATAGATTCCACCAATGTGCATTTATCAGAAGTCCTCTATCATCTGAAACAAATTCATTAAAAAGGCTATTGCTATAGGCAATAGCGATGAGGATGATAAGGATGAAAATATTCCTTGCGTGATTTTTAAACCAATGAGTAATCATGAACCTATCTTATCATGGGTTTTTTTTGGAGCGATAAGATCATTGCATCGGTTTTTCGCTTAATTTTTTCAAACGTTTCCTCTGTAATTTTTATTCGACGTATATCATCTTCTGATGATTGCTTATCAATAGTTAATCCGGAGTGACTTAGGTCTGAAATATTCCACAATTCATAATTTCCAGAAAATCCATGATATTGTTTAGCATATTCAAGATGATTTTTATGCATGAAAATTACTAAATCAGCGTTCTCAAGCATATCTTTCGTGGTTTCCCTCCAGGAGTGACTGGTATATTTTTGAAATCCTTGGTAGTGAAGTACTCGAGCGGCATACCAACAGATCGGACCATTTTTATTTTTAGAAGCTTCTATACCACTACTGCTAACCTCAATTCCTTTGAGTTGTTTTGACCCCAGATAGGCTTCTGCTAACCTGCTTCTATACGCATTGCCTGTACAGACAAAATGGATGTGCATGATTATTTTTGATTGGCAATCATTTTGAGATATTCTTTGTCAGTTATTATTTCGCGATTGCTTTCAACGCGATCCAAAAGCATTAAACCATCAAGGTGATCTATTTCATGTTGAATAATGCGTGCGATAAAATCAGAAAATTCTTTTCGGAACATTTTCCCCCTTTTGTCGCTATATTCGATAGTTATTGATGTAAACCGTGGGATAAGACCACGGATTCCTGGAATACTTAAACACCCTTCCCAGTTTTTCTTTATAATTTTTGAATGAGTAATGATTTTTGGATTAATCATCGGCGTCGGTTTCATCTCCGGCGCGTCGGGGTAACGGGGATTAGGGTGAGATGCAACAATGATTATCCGCAGCGACTCATACACCTGCGGCGCCGCAATGCCTACGCCGTTAACGTCCATAACGGTTTCGAGGAGATCATCAATCAGTGATTGAATGCGCGGGTTTCGCGCGTTTTGCACTTCTTTTGCTTTTTGACGAAGAATCGGATTACCAAGAAGCGCTACCTGTAGAAGTTTAGCCATACTTAGAAAGTTTATGCAGATTATACTACTTCTAGATATTTGGAGGCAGGTGAGGCCTGTTTCCAGAGAATTTCAAAGATTTGTTTTTGGGTTGTTGCGATTGCCTCATTGTGAATTTCTACACCGAATAGCTGTCCGCCTGTGATATGGTAGAAGGCAAACACATCGTTATAAATATACGTGTCATGGGTGATTGTAAGAATTTTTGACTGGATTTTTCTGTGATGATACACCCCGTTAAAATATCCTGAAATTGAAGTATATGAGCCCAGGGCATCAATTGCGTTAAGGATTTCGCGCGATGCAATATTTTTCTCGACGTATTCGCGCCGTATTTTTTCTGCAAATCGGCGACCCACACCATCGTTCCAACTCCCGTATCCGTAGCCGACGACCTCATCTTTTGCCCGGAGGGTGTTGTAGAGAAGTTGACGCAAGCCGGAAATTCCCTTGAAGTAGAGAACGCGAGTAGGAGAGGAAGGTGGAGGCGACACCTCCCTGAGTGTCGCGATGAGTTTTGGAAGCTGTTCCCGCAAACTCTCTACTTCTGATTCTTTTTTGGAGAGAAGAAGATTGAGCTGTTCGGGAGGAGCCGCTCGGTAGCTTTTGGATTTATAGTCCATGATTTCCTCAATCAATCCTTTTTCGGAAAGTGCTTCCAACACCCGGTAGAGTGTCGTCCGGTTGATGCTGGTCGCGCGGGAGAGCGCAAGAGGGGTAGCTTGCGGTTGTTTCAGAAGCGCAAGGTATACCTCCTGTTCTTCCGGCGAAAGGCCGAATGAGCCGAAGAGTTCTTCCATAATTGTTTTGTCCATTTTGTTCACCATATTGAACATCAATTATACAACACTCTGTCAAGAAAGTACAATCGGGCCGATATGACAGTACAATATTCCTGTTGGGATGCGTTTAATCCATACGCGTATGTAGTCGATAATTACCAGACGATTCATGACGAGGATCGTCTCATTCTCGACTCGATTCTTCCACTGATTCAACAAGAATGTTCTCGTTCCTGTCGCGTTCTGGACATCGGTACCGGCCCAAACCTGTATCCCATCATTGCACTGTTTCCCTATTCCAGACATATCGATTGTTTAGAATATTCCCGATCAAATGTGAAATATCTACGTGATCAAATACATAATCCGTCAGAGTGCTGGCACAGGTTCCATCGGTATATGCAGCGCTACAGTGACCGGTATTTGTTTCCGTTACAACGAACTCTAAGCGATAAAGTGTTTATTCGAAGAGGAGATCTTTTTTCCGAAATCTTTGCAGGTTATGATGTCGTAACGATGTTTTTCTGTGCAGAGTCAATTACCAGCCGGCGCGACACGTTCGTTGCGGCCTGTATCAAGAGTATGTCCTGTGCGCGTCCCGGTGGAGTCTATATAGCTGCGTTTATGGAACAATCTGCCGGGTATTTCGTTGACCATATACATTTTCCCGCGTATGCGACGAATGCACAGGAATTGCAGCATATCTTTGAGCCATTGTGCGCGAATTTGCGCGTTAAACGCATTCAAAAAGCCGAAAATCCGTTGCGGGAAGGCTATAGCGGAATGGTTCTCGTCACCGGCTGCAGAAGGAAAACTTTATGAAACAATGGAAAACAATCGGCATTCTCGGCGGCATGGGGCCGTATGCCACAGGATATATGTATCAGTGCCTAAAGGAATAAAAACATTAGAGCAGGCAGGCCGCTGAAATAATTATAATGCCGTGTATATCAGCACATAGTATGTATGAAGCGTTGTGTTCGGTAGCAACAGTACCCGTTTTGAATTTGTTGGATATTGTGCAGTCGGTACTTGAACAAAGCATGTCAAAACGCGTTATGCTTCTTTCGTCGGAGGAAGGATATACATTGTTACAACAACACCTGTTGCCCAAAAATATGTAAAGATAATTGTTCCGAATCAGCAGGGACAACATGCCATTACTGCGCTTATTCGCGGTTGCATGGGTGGATATGTACAAAGAAGTGTGAAAGATAAAGTTACATCCATGATACGTACGGTTGCAAAAGAGCAACATATACATGATGTAATTATGGGCTGCACAGAGCTTCCTTTGGCAATAATGGATATAGACAGTACAATACAATTGCATGATCCGGTAGGAATAGCAGCAAAGTTGGTTATTCAACGTTCATACGAAGGGGAAAAGAATATATGAGCGCCACGCTTTTTTAAGAATACTCCGAAGAGGAAATAACTCAATGTGTTAAAGGATAAAGACGAAGTTCTGCAAAAGGATAGTGCTTCTTATTGTTGGTAACCAGTTGATAGTCACCTGTGATTGCAGTTGCGGCGATGAGAGTATCGATGGTAGGTAAGCTGACACCTCGGGATTTATAGATATGCCTAAAGGCTCCGGCTCGCTCTGCAATTTCGTCCGTTATGGGAGCGCGCTTGGCGAGAGCATACAGTTTCGGGAGGAAATAGGAGGCTTCTTCTTCTGTCCATCCGGCCCGAAGTTCCGATACAGTAAGCACAGAAAGGAAGAAGTCGCCTTTTTCTTTCAGGTTTGCAAGGAGGTGTTGTGCGTAGAGCCTTTTTTTAAAAAAATCAATGAGAACGTCGGTATCGAGGAGAAATTGCGTCATATCCTTAAGCGCCGCGCGCGTTTTTCATCCAGCCTGCGAGAGGAACGCACATAAGCAGCAGCATCACGAATTTTTGTGAAAGAGGGAGGCGCGTTGAGTAGTTCGTTGAACGCTTTTTCCCGCTTGATCCGATCAACCTTTTCTTTCGCTGCGTCGGACAAGAATCGGCTTAGACCCCGCTCCGGCACGTATCGCCGAAGCATAGTAAGGACGTCTTTAGAAAGAGAAATATTTATTCGGGTAGTAGGCGACGGCATCATATACACACTACTATACACAATAGTAGTGTGTATGTCAAGCGACGTGAGCCGCTTGTTGGAGTGCGTGGTAGAGGTTGTCTTCGATATCGATGGTGCCGGAAGCGAGGCGTGCTTTTGTGAGTTTATCGCCACGCTCTCCGGGCATGAGAATCTCTGTCACCCCCGGAAGTTTTTTCGTCGTCTTTACGCGTGCGGCGAGGGCCGAGACGTTTTTGGCAAATTCTTTCCGGTCAGTAAGCATTTCCGGATCGATTGCGAACACAAGGTTTCCCCAGTTGGCGGCTGTGTCGCCGATGCCGGTGAAAGACGCTCCGACCAACGGCCCGGTAAGGATTTCGACCATGAGCGCTAGCCCCGCGCCTTTATAACTTTTATCAAATGGCCGGAGGGCTCCATCCATAGCTTTTCCCGGATCATCCGTCAAATGACCTTCACTATCATAGGCGATATCGGGAGGGATTTTCCTGCCTGCTGTTTTGGCTTCGATGAGTCCGTAATAGGCCATGGCAGCGGTTGCCATATCTAAAACAATCGGATCTAGTTCTGTAGGGATTCCGATAGCCATGGGATTGGTGCCGAAGATTGGTTCGAATGAACCGTGGTAGCATACTGTCTCCGGCGATCCGGCAAAGACGAATCCGATGAGTCCTTCCCGCGCGATTTGTCCGGCCCAGTAGCCAAGCGCGCCGGTAGAGCTGTTGGTGTTGTTTGTCCCCACGATGCCCAATCCGTGTTTTTTGGCTTTGGTAACGGCCATATCGACGGCTTTTTTCATTACAATGGCGCCTGGGTTATGGCTGCCGTTGATTCGAGCCGAGAGCTTGGTTTCTTTTTCGATGGTGATTGCACCTGCTGCAGGATTTTTCGGGATTCCCTTACCGATGAGCTTGACTATTCCCTGATTATTTCCCCGAAGCTGGGCATACATGAGCATACCCAGAATGGTATCAGCCTCCTTGTCGTTGTAACCCTGTTTCTTCAGTGCCTTGATCCCGAGTTTTTTGAGTTCTGAAATTTTTACCTTCATGATTGCCTCCTTATTTATGAGTAAAGGAAAGTATTGATGGTATTGTAATCATGTAGGTTTTTTCTGTAAAGTGGTCGGCACCTTTGATGAGGATAAACTTTCCCCCCAGGCGCTTGCTCATTTCTTCTGCTGTAAACGCAGTAGTATACGGATCGTTATCGGAAGAAATAACATAGATTTCCTTTACGTTATGTTTAATGATTGTATGATGCATTGGCTTTTTCCAAAATAATCGATGTCCTTGAGTTAAGTCATCATAGTCCCATCCCGCAACGAGAAAAAGCTTGTCGATCGGATGCTTTTCCGCAAGTCGCATACCAAGGAGGCATCCGAGACTATGGCCAATGACGATGGTTTCACTATTAATTTTGAAGAGACTATTGATATAGGAAAGTTGTTTTTGCATGTCAGGCAGATCGGTATGTATCGTAGGAAGATCAGGAAGAAAGACTGTGTATTGTATCTTTTCTAATTCCTTTTTAAGCCAAGGGTACCAATTGTTTTCTGGTTTTTGGTACCAGCCTTGCAAAATGAGCGCTTGTTTTTTCATGGCGTGACGATAGTGAATCCGGCTTGGGTAAAATGCTTATCAAACGTGGCGACATGAGTAAGCTCCCATCGCTTCATGACGGCAAACGACACGCAATCGGTAAAGGAAAGATCGCTCCAATCATTCCAAAACCAATCCCACGCACTTGTCTCGTCGCGAATGAAGACGCGAACGATTTTTAAAGGTTTCAGCTGCGCCAAAGCGCAACAAAAATCTTTCACTCTTGGTAAGCCGCGCCGTATTCTTAAGAGCGTAATTGTTTCATCCAATATATAATTTGTTGTTACGAGCTTCGTCTTGTTTTGCTCGAGCAAGGAGAGAATCTGAAGCGCTTGTCCATGGAAGTCGTCCTTTTCATCGATAAGCGCCTTAAAAAAACTGGTGTCTATAAAAATTTGTGGGCTGGTCATACGCCGTAAATAGCTTTATCATCTTCTGATGCTCCCATGGGCGTACTTTTGGAGGGTTTTTCAATAATTTCCCATAAGGATTCATAAAACCGGGCTCCCTTGCGTGGAGCAGGTGGTTTATCTTTATAGGCAAAGAATTCGTGTCGCGTGGTATCGTCAATAATTGTTTTTATATACTCATTGGCGCTTATACCTAAATTAGCAGCTGCAGCTTTGACTTTCATCCAGTCTTCTTCCGGTATGCGTAAGTTGGTCACAATAGTTTTCATATAATACTATATATACCATGGTATGAATGGTATGTCAAGAGGTTGGTTTCAATAGTTCTTCGGTGAGCCAGTCGGAGTATTTTTGGGAAACGTGGAGGATGGGGAGGGCGAAGATGGCCGGATTGTCGATATCCTCGGTTTACTTTGATTCACAGGTGATGTAGACGAGGATCATAGTTTCCATGTTCTATTGCAGATATCCTGAAATTTTTTTAGGCCGTGCTTTCCAAATTTTAACCAATGTTTCGTTTGTTTGCTATCATCATGTTCTATCTGTATCGCATGCCTCATGCCTATAACCAGAATGGCGTATTGTGTCTTAATAAGAAGTGGTAAAGCCAACCGTTCATCTGCAGTAAGTGTATGAAGTTTCTGATATTCTACAACAACGTCTCTTATCATTTGAACGGTTTCTTTTCCGTCTATATCAATAGTAAAGTTTGCCAGAAACGTCGCCATATCAACTATAGAAGCATTATAGTCCATACACCCCAAATCGAGGATGCAGTAGGCTCCTTGAGCATCCTTAAAAACATTTTCTTTTTCCAGGGTGCCATGAATGACGCTTTGACGAAATTTTGAAAGATCGATCAAACGAAATTCTTCAAGTATTCGCTTTATATCATTTCTCTCCGGCGCGGGAAGGACGTGTGCTTCTTGATCATAAACATCCTTGAAATTTACGATTCCCAATGTATCGTAATAATGTGCAGGCTTGAGTTTTGATTGGTGCATGTGTGCCATAAATCGGGCGATCGTCATAATGTCGCCCGTCGTAATCGGCAGGTTTAGGAAAGACTTTCCTTGAAAGTATTCCATTACACACGTAAAGACCTGTTGACGTTTACCCTTTGTTATCAAGATAGGATTGCCTTCTTTCGTAACCCGAAGTTTTGGCATTGGAACGCCCAGCTTTGGAAATTCAAGATATCCCTGAATGTTTTTTTTGACCCGTGATAGCGGTTTTTCCTTGGAGAACGTTTTGACCACGTATACCCCTTGGGAAGTTTCTAGTTTTATATTTAACTCCTGATAGCCGAGGGGGAATCTTGAAAATTTTCTGATGGTTCCAAGTTGAAACACATCGGAGACATGGTGAAGAAAATCATCTAAAGACCCTTTAATATCAGGTCTATCAAGCCACAATTTCATATGATTTTGTGTTGCCTCGGATCAAATTTAGGTGTGTTTGCCATGAAAAGAGTGAGAGCGCCTACCCACGCAAATAATTCATCTTTATCTAAAAATATCAGGTCGCCCACCCGTATTGGCCTTTTTTGATTCGGAGTTATGATGTACCCGTTGCCGGATATGACAAAGGCAAGTTCTTTGGAAATTTTATTTACGGCAAAGCCTTTTTCGGGATACCTCTCTTTGATTTCTGCAATAGCACCACTGATTGATTGTTCTTTCATCACAAATTCCCAAATAGCAGTCGTCGGAGACGCTTGGATTTTTTTGGTTTCGGATGATTTAATGATAGTCATATTATCTGATGACTTTGTAGTGGAGCCGGACGGTTTGGTGGTTTGATAAAGTTTTTACGTCGACTAATTTGAGGCGGGGCTCGAAGTCGCCGTCGGCGAATAGCGGGATGCCGCGGCCCAGAATGAGAGGTTCGATGTCGATAAAGAGCTCATCTATCAACCCTTCTTTGAGAAACGCACCATTGAGGATTCCGCCACCGGCAATGAGAGCCTCCTTAAATCCTTTTTTTTCGAGTATGGCAATGATGTCCCGCGGATGTTTATCAGTGAAGATTGTGTTTTGAGATTGTTTGGAAAGAAGCGCGGGGTCGTGGGTGAGGACTACGGTGAGGATATCGCCTAGTTGTGTGCTCTCCTTTTTGACCATCTCATAGGTTCGCCTACCGATGACAGCGTTCCCAACTTTTTTACACATCGCGCGAAATCCATTCCAATCTTCTTTACTCGTCCAACTCGTATCATCGTCCACGCCAGCAATCCTACCGTTGACCGTCATGGCCATATATAGGATTACTTTCATGAGTTTGTTATATCAAGTACGGTGGATAAAGTAAACATTTCTTTGAGATTGCTCTACTCATAATGCACGTGCATAGAGAATAGAGTAATAAAAGATAGAAAGTGCGTTGTATTTGGGAAAATTTGTTGAGAGCGGTCGGACAGAAGAATATTATAATAAACGCTTTGTTTCTTGTAGTTGACCGGTGAGCACTAGATAACGTTTATGTGCCCGGGCAGCCGGGAAGTCGTCCGGTTCAAGCGGGAAGGGAAGTTGCGGGTCGTCTTTGAGAATTGAAAGATAGCTTACCGTCGCCTCGAGAGGATATATGCTTCGTTTTGTGTATGTGTTCAGAAAGGACTTATATCGTACGGAAAGATTGTCGAGATCGTAAACGCGACGGATGAGATCGGGAAGTTTTTCATCTCCTACGCTGCCGTCTCTGCCGAGTTTGGAGACAAGAATGGATCCGGGGATATCATGCTCGGCGACAAATTCTGACAGGATGCGAGCAGGGTTATACGGGTTGAGCCATAAACTTTCCTGAAGAAGCGCACCGCCGGTTCTACGGATATGCTCCCGCAGGAGATTTCTCGCGTCATTAGCTTGAGTGGGTATGTCATACGAGACGAGATAGAGGTGTCCATCCCATGGGCGGTTTACTTGATAGACCGGAATGATTGTCTTAAGTCGATCGCGGCCAAATTTCGTGATGGCTATTTCTTCGCGACCTGCTTTTGATACGCGTTTCAGGAGCCCCTTAGCGACCATGTTATATGTGACTTTTTTGATCGTTTGATAATTGATCTTGTCAAGCATGCGATGCGCGTCTTCTCCGGCGCGGTTTGCTTGATAAGCGTTGCGTACGGTCATGTGGGTGAGTGAGAGGTAGGTAGCCAAAAGGAGAACATCGGTCACGCTTTCAAATAGCCCCTCACTGACGCTTCCGATGACTCGTATGATCTCTTTTCTTTTCATTACTTTTACTCTACTCGTAATGCACGTGCATGGCAAGTAGAGTAAATATAGCTGAAGGTTAGGATGTTAAAGAGAGAAATTTTAATTTCTGGAGTGCGCGTTTGAGAGAGGGAGAAAGCGGAAGGTTATTTCGGAAAACCGTCGGGATATTTCTTTCTAAGCACAGAGAGATCGTACTGGGTAACGATGGAGAGGGGGAGATTTTTTGCTTCTTCGATTGTAAACCAGTCGAAGGCATCGCATTTATCCGGTTCGAGGATTTTGGGTGTTCCCTTCGTTATTTGACAGATATAGGTAGGGGATACCCAGTGCTGGTGTTCGCCGGGGATGAGGTGGCTGCAGACGTCGAGAAGTTCGACGATCTCAATATCTATGCCGTGTTCTTCCTTGATTTCTCGTTTGAGGGCGTCCTCAAGAGTTTCTCCAAACTCAACACTTCCTCCGGGGATTTCCCATGTACCGCGTTCGTTTTTGGCCTTTTTACCCCGGAGTGTGAGGAAAAGCTTGCCGTCGCTGTTGAAAATCGCCGCTCCCACCCCGACACCGATGTAGTCTATCCCACGACGCATATTACTTTTTACAACTGCAATCGCCTGAAGGTTTGCTACATCCTTCGCACACGCCGTTTTTGATGTGTTTACCGCACGTCTTACACGATTCGCATCCACATGACTGACACATACTATCACCCCCTTTTCTTCCTGCATTCTATCACAAGGTGCTGATTTATTTTTATTTCAAAAGCAGAATACCGATGAACATAAGCACTCCAGCGGTATCTTCTCTCTAAACAAAATAATCCAGAGTAAACTCGACATTTCATGCTCAAACACTCTGGAAAGTTCATTGCATGCAGTTTTTGTTATGGAAGATCAGCATATTCTTCGTTAGAGCGGATGATATCTAGCACTTGTTGCCCTTTTGGAAGTTTTAGCATCGCGTCTCTAACCATATTCCAAAATTCCGGAAACTGTCTTAATGCACCATTTTCGAATTCTCTTATGTCTACATAATGCATCGATCTGGTTACGTTATCTGTCGTAAGCGGAGTATCCCCTTGAGCAAGACTAAGAAGATATTCAACGCCTTGGAGTGCTGGCACGAGATTGGTGTCCAGATGGTCAGGGTTTGCTCCCAATCCAAAAACATATTCTTGAATTGGAAAATATTCATCTGGATATTTCCACATTCCCAAATACAGATCTCCTGGTTGGACTTTTTTGAATAGAGGGGCAACAGATGGATTGAGTTCTTCTCGTGAATGAAGCATAAGATAAAGTTGATATATATTACCATAGATTTATTTCTTTGGACTGATAGAGGTGAATGATTCGTTTTTAGGTTCGTTGGTTCGTGCTATAATCGAAGCTGATGAAATCGGCGGAGGTCAGACGTAAATTTATTGAGTTTTATAAGGCGCGGGGACATGTGGAAATACCTTCTGCACCGCTCGTGCCGGAAAACGACCCGACGACATTATTTACGTCATCTGGGATGCAACCGCTTATCCCGTACCTTCTTGGACAGCCTCATCCATCGGGCAAGCGATTGGTCAATAGTCAAAAATCATTTCGGGCGCAGGATATCGATGAAGTCGGCGATAATCGTCATACGACTTTTTTTGAAATGCTTGGGAATTGGTCCCTAGGTGATTATTTCAAGCAAGAGCAGTTATCGTGGACTTGGGAATTTTTGACCAAAGAACTCCAACTTGACCCTAAAAGATTATTCGTTTCGGTGTTTGAAGGAAAAAAAGATGTCCCAAGAGACGAAGAATCTGTTCAGATTTGGAAAAGCCTAGGAGTTCCTGACGAACGCATTTTTTTCTACGGAGTGAAGAAAAATTGGTGGAGCAGGAGCGGTGAGCCGGAAAAGATGCCCGCCGGTGAACCGGGTGGGCCAGACAGTGAAGTGTTTTATGATTTTGGCGCGGAAAGAAAAATACACGAGAATTCTGTTTATAAAAATCAACCGTGTCATCCAAATTGCGATTGCGGGCGATTTATGGAAATTGCAAATTCTGTTTTTATGCAATATCGAAAAATGGAGGATGGAAACTTGGAAGAACTCCCCAATAAAAATGTGGATTTTGGTGGAGGACTAGAGCGGATGGCCGCCGTCACCAACGGCGATCCCGATGTCTTTAGAACAGATCTTTTTAGATCCATGATCGATACGTTACTGAAATATTCAGGTGGAGAATACGAAGGAAAGTTTCAGGCACATATCAGAGTGATTGCTGATCATATTAAAGCAGCGATATTTATGATTGATGCAGGCGTAATCCCGAGCAATAAGGACAGAGGATATATTCTCCGTCGATTAATCAGAAGGGCAGTTGTAAAAATGATGCAGTTGGGAGTAGCCCCGCAACAAATATTGCCGGTATTATGTGAAGATGTTTTACGAATTTATTCAGGTGTATATTTACAAGAAGGAAAATCTTCTAGTTTTTACGCAGAAATTGGATCAGAAGTAGATAAATTTCAACATACTCTTCACACGAGTACAAAAAAACTACAAACTAACTCAGAAATCACTCCAGAATTATTGTTTGACCTGAAGCAAAGCTATGGACTCCCAGTAGAAATATCGTTTGAGCTCTTGTCTGAATGGGGGAGATCTATACAAGATGTTCGACAAATGAATGAAGAAATTCAGAAGCTGGAAATTAAACATAAAGATCTGTCTCGCACCGCAGCAGCTGGTATGTTTAAAGGTGGACTAGCTGATCACAGTGAGGAAGTGACTAAACTTCATACCGCCACTCACTTGCTCCACCAGGCGCTTCGCACAATATTAGGTCCTCATGTTTCTCAAAAAGGCAGCAACATCACGGCAGAACGATTGAGGTTTGATTTTGTTCATCCGTCTAAACTTACCGAGGATGAGCTCAAACGCATATCTGACTTAGTTAACGAAAAAATTCAAGAAAACTTACCTGTATCCCTTGCGGTCCTGAGCAAAAATGACGCAATCAAAAGTGGCGCATTAGCGTTTTTTGGTGAGCGTTATGGAGAAAAAGTAAAAGTGTATTCGATTGGCCCTTTGATGGATTTGACAAGTTCATCACAGGTAAGTTCAGGGCAAGCTCCATTCAGTCGGGAGATCTGCGGTGGGCCGCATGTAGACCAAACAGGCGTACTCGGTCATTTCACAATCATTCGCGAAGAATCGCTTGGATCAGGACTTAGGCGAATATACGCAAGGCTCACTCCGTAGTTAGCTTGCTTCCTCACTCTTTTTTCAGTACTATGATCGTAGGCGGAAAATAGACGCCTCTCTGTCATGAAACTGCCGGATGCCATAGTGTCCCTTTTTTCTAAAAAACCTGAACCAAAAGAGGTGATTCTTTCGCTTTTACTTGATACGGATGTAGTGTCTGGAGCAATTTGGACGAATGAAAAAAAAGATACTGCGACTGGAAAAAAATTAACACCGGCACTTATTAAGACTGTAAATCGTGTTGTGGCAAAGGATTCGTGGGAAGAGAGATTAAAAGCTGTGGATAGCGCGGTGTCCTCTCTTGATGGGTCAGTTGGTGCATCAAAAATAAAAAATGTAGTACTTGGACTTCCGGCTTCGTATTTGACCCCAGAGGGTGATATAGAAAAATCAATTCGAAAAGAGATACGACATATCACCTCTACTCTTGACTTAACTCCTATAGGATTTGTGAGCGTACATCAGGCAATTGCTCACACACTCAAGCGCGATGAAGGAGTACCACCAACCGTAATACTTCTTGGTGTAACAAACGATATTTTTACGGTAACGATCTATAAAGTCGGTGTGCTTATCGGACAAAAAATGTCAAAAAATGATAGCGAGGTCGCACAAAAATTAGAGCATATCCTGAAAAGCTTTACAGATCTTGAAATCCTTCCATCACGTATACTTTTGTACGGATACAGCAGACAAACCCTTGAAGATTTACAAGCAAAGCTTCTCCGGTACCCATGGCAGACAAAAGCAAATTTTCTTCATTTTCCAAAAATTGAACTCTTGCCTACGGATTTTACAGTGGTAGCAGTATCTGTAGCAGGAGCGACCGAGATGTCTCAACAAATTGGCGAAGAGACAGAAGATTCATATACATCTGAAGCCCCTCGTGTAGTTGACGAGAAAGTGGAGACCAAAGAAGAAGTTTTAGAAGAAGTAATGGATGAAATTTCAGTGCCAGAAAAACAAGAACCTAAGCAATCGATGGATGAAGAGGGGAATTTGTCAAAGGAGGAAGATAATAAAGAAGTTGAAAGTGATATCTATGATAGAGAAGAATCAAATGTTGTTATGGTGACACCTGAAGAGCTCGGATTTGGGCATGGGACTTCATCAAAACAATCAATTTCTAATATGAATGAATCGATAGATGTAACACAAGAACACATCGATACAGAAAAGAGAGCAGAAGAGGGTGAACAAGAAGACAAGGAAGATGAAAGACCAAAAAATCGGAAACGTCTTGCGATGCCTGTTGTGTCGTTGCCTAAGTTGCCGAAATTTTCTTTTCATCTTCCGATGCTACCGAGATCTGGCGTACTTGTGCTTGTTGCTTTTGTCATCGTTATTTTTGGAATATTCGGGCTTGTTGGGTGGTTTCTTCCAAAGGTTGCTGTGACAGTGCTTGTTATACCTCATTCAGTTGAGGAGTCTGCTGTTGTGACAGTTGAACCAACAGCGACGGTCGTAGACTCACAAAATAAAATTATTCCAGGAAAAAAACAAGAAAAAACTGTATCTGGAGAAAAAATAATGCCAGTGTCTGGGAAAAAGAAGGTTGGCGATCCAGCAAAGGGAATTGTCACTATATTTAATAAAACTACAACAACGAAAACATTTAAAAAAGGAAATAGTGTCACATCAAATAGTCTTTCATTTACCCTCGATGATGATGTGCAAGTGGCTTCAGCAAGTGAAAATTTAGTAAGCGGTACAGTGACGTTTGGAAAAGGCAGCGTCGGTATTACTGCCTCAGAGATAGGTTTGCAAAGTAATCTTACCGTAGGGAGGGAATTTTCCTTTAAAGATATCTCTTCAAGTATCGCAATTGCTCGAAACGAAAAAGCATTGGCTGGTGGTACGAGTCGTGACGTGACGGTTGTATCAAGAAGTGATTATGACGCTTTAACGAAAATACTTACCCAAGAGTTAGTAGAGAATGCAAAAAAAGATCTTGCAACAAGTGTCGCGGGGAGTGGAAAGCTCATCGATGCAACAGTAAAAACCTCAGTTTCTGAAAAATCTTTTACTGAAGAACTTGATCAAGAAGCAAGTGAGCTTCACGGGAAGCTTACTCTTGTCATATCTGGTATTTCATACAGTGAGGGTGATGTCGCGTCACTATTATCATCCGTCGTATCAAGTAAAGTTCCACAAGGATATGCGGTTGATGCCACAAGTATCACAACGTCGATTGCCAATGCGCTTATAAAAAAAGATGGTACGATAACGGTATCAGCGAGTCTGAAAGGGAGTGCGCTTCCTGCCTTTGATATCCAAGAAGTTAAAAAGAATATAACTGGAAAAAAATTAGATAAAGCGCAGGAGTATCTTAAAAACCTTCCTGGAGTCGGTGGGGCTGAGTTTCGATTCAGATTCTCTCTTTCTAAAGATAAAATTCCGGCCAATAGTCATAATGTGTCAATAACAGTAGGAGTACAGTAATACTATCGATTGAACAAAAGCATATGGAGTGTCAAATAGGAACAGTCGTAGATCCTGAAAATGTTTGTGTAGATATCCCAAATGGGTAGAAGGAATAAAAGATTATGGCTCTTTATCGGTATATAAAATTTCCATCTCACACAAAAAAACGGATACGGATGCCGTTGGTATCATCTCTTACTTTAATTACAATGGGCTTAAGCATACTTATATGGGTTGGGTGGCCGATAATATCATTTTCACTGTTTAATCAATATCTTTTCGCATCAACCATTTCACCACTTGCTGAACAGATTGACACTGTTTTTGGTAATCCAATTTCACCAGTTGTCCTTGCATCCACAGGAAATGTAGCCGGTAGTCGCAGTAGGCAATTGTCTCTAGAGAATGCAAATCTTTGGTTTCCGACATTCCCGCAAAAGAAAGTCGTCACCCCGGTCAATAGCTACAGACTCTCAATTCCGAAGCTCAAAATTTCGGATGCAACTGTTATCATCGCTGGCGATGATCTTATGAAAAGTTTGATTCATTACGGTGGCACCGGACTTCCCGGTGAGTATGGAAATGCGATTGTTTTTGGTCACTCCACGCTTCCGCAGTTTTATAATCCTAATGACTATAGAACAATATTTTCCACTGTCCCGACGCTTAAGCAAGGAGACGATATTTTTGTTGTTTATGATGGAATAACGTATCGATATCAAGTTATTTCTTTGACCGTTTTGCAGCCAAATGATCTGTCGGGACTAGAACAACGGTTTGATGATTCATACTTGACTCTCGTCACGTGTGTTCCTCCAGGGACGTATTGGCAACGATTATATGTGAAGAGTCGATTAATACGACCGCAGACATAGACACATACATTATTTATTGGCATTTCCTATCTCATATGTTAGAGGATAATAAACAACAAGCAATAAACGCAATAAAAAAGAAATTATTAGGGAAACAGTTGTCGTATAACGAGATTTTTTCCATCATGGATGAAATCGCCAATAAACGATTGGGTCCAGTTCTCACAACATATTTTGCAGCAGCTGGATTTACAGAAGGGTTTAACGATGAGGAATTATACTCACTGACCCGGGCAATGGTAGCAACTGGTCCCCGCTTACACTTTAAAGGTATTGTTGCTGATAAGCATTCAACTGGAGGTGTCGCTGGTACGAGGACAACCATGATCGTTGTCCCTATTGTTGCAGCAGCAGGATATCAGATTCCTAAAACATCTTCTCGTGCAATTACATCTCCTGCTGGTACTGCAGACACTATGGAAGTCGTAGCTCCTGTAACGTTTTCACCCAAACAAATAGAGGCAATTGTTGCCAAGGCAGGAGGGTGCATTGTCTGGGGTGGTCATCTAGGACTAGCTCCTGCTGATGACATGATAATCCAAGTGGAACAACCGCTCGCATTTGAGTCTTTTGACAAGATTATAGTTTCTATCATGGCAAAAAAAGTTGCTTCAGGCGCGACACACGTCGTCCTTGATATTCCAGTAGGCCTCAAGATGAAAATACAACATTTTAAAGACGCAGAACTTATCGAGAAGAAATTTACATTTCTAGCAAAAAAATTTGATATGAAAATTACGACTGATATAAATGAGATACGGCAAAATGCCGGGCGTGGCATAGGTCCGGTGCTTGAAGCGCGAGATGTCCTTGAGGTGCTTGAACAAAAAAAAGATCGGCCGTTAGCTCTTGAAGCGAAAGCACTTCGACTTACCGGAAAATTATTAGATCTTTGTTTCGCCGACACTCCTTTAAAGAAAGAACTTCATGGGGATGATGTTGCTCGCGATATCCTCACCTCCGGAAAAGCGCTGACGAAATTTCGAGAGATCGTAAAAGCACAAGGCGGAAATCCTTCGATAGATAGCTCTCAGCTTGTACCCGGAAAAGCAGTTTACCATGTCAAGTCACCTCATCATGGTCGTATTGTCGGGATAGATAATAAACAAATCACGGTACTTTGTAGGATATTAGGTTGTCCAACAGACAAAAAAGCTGGAATGTTTCTTAACAAAAAACTTGAAGAAGAAGTAGACAAAGGTGATATACTATGTACGATTTATAGTAGCGACCGATGGAGGCTAAAAGAAACAGTCGAAACACTAAAAAATATACCAGTATACTCAGTTGAATAATGAAGTAATACATTGATATGTTAAAAAATATTATTGCGCCAGTACAAGCGTGGTTGCTCTCTCAGGGAAAATGTGTCGGATGTGGACGAGACCTGAGCAAGAAACAAGGAATAGGATATGTACGGGTAGATTGTGTATGCGGTCGTATTTATATGTATGACCCCGGTGTTCATAAATACAGAAGGGCGACACTTGATGAAATTAATAAATAATCCTTCAGGAAATATATATTTTCGTATAAGCATTCTTCTTGTTGTTATTGTTGTGATATGTGTGAGTGGGTGGATATGGTGGTTAGACGGAATTTCTTCGGTAGATCCAAGTGATCAAAAATCAGTTATATTCCTCGTCCGTCGGGGAAATGGCGTACGGGATATTGCCGCGGATTTAGCAGCACAGCGACTCATACGAAGTTCCACGAGTTTTTTTCTTATAGTGAAATTTCTTGGAGTTGAAAAAGATTTACAGGCTGGTGATTATCGACTGAATCGATCAATGGATGCAAAAACTATAGCCCTTGAGCTTACCCACGGTATAGTTGATGTTTGGGTTACAACACTTGAAGGATGGAGAACTGAAGAAATAGCTACAAAATTAGCCAAAGAATTAGATATACCGGAAGCTGAATTTTTGAAATATGCTAAAGAAGGATATATGTTTCCGGATACATATCTGATCCCCCGGGATGCGACACCTGCTGCAGTTGCAAAACTTTTTTTAACTACATTTGATGCCAAGGTCACAAAAGATTTGCGTGAAGATGCGAAAAAAACCAAGCTGTCATTTGAAGATATTATGGTTCTTGCCTCTATCGTTGAGCGTGAAGGACGGACAAATGAGGATCGTCCAATTATTGCTGGAATTTTGCAAAAAAGGCTGAAAGAAGATTGGCCGCTACAGGCAGATGCTACGCTTCAATATGCCCTAGGATATCAATCGTATGAAAAATCATGGTGGAAAAAATCTCTAACAAATGAAGATAAGAAATTTAAATCACCATATAACACATATCTTCATACTGGTCTTCCACCTTTGCCTATCGCCAATCCTGGAATTTCTTCTATAACGTCAGTTATTTATCCCAAGGACACAGAGAATTGGTATTACATCCATGACACAGATGGAAAAGCGCACTACGCCAAAACTATAGAAGAACACGAACAGAATATTAGAACGTATCTTCTCGTCAAATGAGAAAATTAGTTCTCTTGTGTTTTTTCATCGTATTATTTTTTTCTATTCCTTCTGGAACAATTCTTGCTGAGCAAATAGATACCTTTTCGGCTACATACCTGGTTCAAACAGATGGCACTGTGCAAGTGATCGAAGAGATTACCTATAACTTTGGTTCTTTAGATCGACATGGTATTTTCCGGTTTATTCCAAAAACAAAAATAAATCAGGATAGAAAAAAATATATTCTTTCTTATGTTGGGATATCAATAACTGACAAAAAAGGAAAGCCATACTTTTTTACTTCCTCAAACAGTAACGATACTCTTACAATAAAAATTGGTGATCCCGATAGAACGATAACTGGAATGCATGATTACATACTCCGCTATAAAGTTTCAGGGGCCGTCACTTATTTTTCTGATCATGACGAACTAAATTGGAATGTTACAGGAAACGAATGGAATGTTCCTATACAGAATGCGCAGGCAATAGTGACACTCCCTGTACCCGTCGATACGAAGAAATTACAACAGGCTTGTTTTACCGGTTCACTTGGGGGTACATCAAGTGATTGTTCTACTTCGCTTCGTGACCAGTCTGTCCAAGTAATATCAGAACCACTTGAAAACAATCAAGGACTTACTTTTGTCATTGGATTTCCAAAAGGAATTGTAGCGAATTTGGAGCCTACACCATACGTAACATTTTTTGAAACATTGGTCGGGAAAATTACCCTTGTGTTGCTTGCGATAGCTGCAATTTTTTGGTACATCGTAACACCAGGATTAATAATTTACCGGTGGAGCAAATATGGTCGCGATCCTAAACCCGCGATGGGAGTGACTACTGCCTGGTTTGACGCGCCAAAAACAAAAAACCTCCGAAGATTAACACCAGGAGAAACCGGGACACTTGTCGATGAGCAAGCAGATTTGTCTGATATAACGGCGACGATCGTTGATCTTGCCAGGCGCGGATATTTGCGAATTATCGAGACGAAGAAAAATGATTTTTCTCTCGAGAAAAAAAATTTGGATAATCAAAAAGAAACTTTAGAAGCACACGAACAAACGCTTCTCTCTGGGATATTTAAAGATAACGAACTGGTGAGGATAAAAGATACAGACTTAATTCAGATAGTAGAAAACGCAAAAAAGGATATATATAAAAGTGTAGTTAGTGAGGGGTTCTTTTCAAAAAATCCCCAGACAACGCGAACGCTTTTTGGCATACTTGCGGTATTTGCTCTTGTAACAGGGAATTTTTTTCTCGCGATAGTTTCTTATTTTTTTGGACGGGCGATGCCTAGAAAAACGCTCTATGGGGCAGAGCAGGCGGCCGTAGCCCTGTCGCTTAAAAACTTTTTAAGCTCGCAGGAAAAAAAGCTTGCTTTTCAAGCGAAAAACCAGATGTTTTTTGAAAAGTTATTACCATATGCCGTGGCGTTTGGTGTTGAGAGAATTTGGGCGCAGCGATTTAAGGATATTCAGATGACTCCACCTGATTGGTATCAACCGTATGGAAATAATTTTTTAAGTTCTTACGCTTTTGCACATACATTTGGGAGTGGATTTAGCAGGTCGTTTTCATCTTCAGCAACATACCGCTCTTCATCTGGATTTTCTTCAGGATTTTCCGGTGGTTCATCCGGAGGAGGTGGAGGAGGCGGGGGTGGAGGAAGTTGGTGAGATTGACTATGATCCCACATGTTCGTTTTCCATTTACCGGGAGTTTTCCAGTGACGTTTCCGTTTGGGGCATCACCTATAGATAGTGATATGCAAAAAAAATTTGATGAGTGGGGCGTCAAAGGTCATAATGGTGTTGACTTTGGTTTACCAGAAGGGACAGAAGTGTTAGCTGTCGACAATGGTACCATCACTCAATTCGGAGAAAATGGAGACTTCGGGATTTCAGTTACTGTCAAGCATGAATGGGGTACAAGTCTTTATGCACATATGCGCGATACAACGGTAACACTTTATCAAAATATTAAAGAAGGAGAGGTCATTGGTCATAGCGGACAAACAGGGTATGTTACCAGCCCTCATCTGCACTTTGGCATAAAACCAACTGATCCGGATACTTCCAACGGATATCTTGGATTTGTTGATCCTACGCCAAATTTTTCAGAAGAGAAAACTGAGAGTGTTGCAATGCAAGAAACTCCGGTAAAAGTCGTCGAGAAAGAGGTGGCAGGGGAGGTACCCACAGAAAAGATTGTTGAAAAAGTTATTACCCGAGAACCAACACGCGAGGAGCTTGAGAAAAAATCACAGGAAATCTTACGTGCGCGTCTAGTGAAAGCGCGCCAGTCAAAAGCTACACTCCGGCAACATTCGCTTGAGCAAATACTTGCTTATATGCAAGGTCACGGCGAAGTTACCAATAAGGAGCTTCGACCACTTTTTCCGAAGCTTTCAGAATCAACGATAACCAACTATTTAAACGTACTGGAACACGAAGGGAAAATACGCCAGAAAGGCATCCGCGGCAGATCAGTGTACACCCTGGTCCACTAGCCAATATACACAGTCATGGCTAGTCGTATATGGGAAATTTTTCTATGGATTCTGACATTTTTTGTCATTCTCTTGCATTTCATTAGACAGTGTGCCTACACTATATTATATATGCCTGATCCACTCCCTAATGATGGACAAATAGTAACTGCGGAAGCAAGCCCTCCTGGAGTGCCAGAAGGTAGACCTCAAGCAGAAACAGACGCACTTGCAGATATTTTTTCCGAACCAGGAACAGAATCACCGGATTACGGACTTATTGAACAGTGTGACATAGATGATAATACTCGATTGTTGAAAATAAGGAAAAGACTTGCTGATCCAGAAGGTCTTGCAGCAAAGACAGGCAGAGAGCTCATGGAGTCACTCCTCACAGGCGAAACGATTGATCTTGCTAGGCTACAGCTGCAACTCACCGGTAGGGAACATGCTCAAATCGTTACAATGTTACAAGATTTTCAGGCTCAAGGAGGACCATTAACGCAACGAATATTAGGAGAAATGCTTCTGCAGAATGTCAAGAGGCTACGAGTAGGCGAGGGAAGTATTACGACAATTGCCGGATTAGAAAAAAAGACGATTGAAGAGGGGAGACGAAGGATGGAAGGAGAGAGCCTCCATGTGTTTGTAAGCTCAGGACTTTTAGCTCTTTCTGCGCATGAAATGGGCAAACGGCAGTTTTCATTGGGTGCTCAGCATTTTAATGCTGCAATGGTTGGTAATTTAGGACAAGTGCAGGATGTTGAGTGGTATATGGGTGCTCTCAATACGAGTTTACAAGCCATGGATGTTGCAGGTATGACAGAGGCTGATGCGATTACTCTTCAAGCATTGAAAGGTGATTTATTTAGTTTAGTCCGATACGAACATGGATTATCAGATAAAGTACATGCAGCTGCCCCCAGTGCCTTAGAAGGATCCGAGCTTGTCTATAGTAAATGCATGCAAGCTGAAGCAAAACTTACAGAGCTTGAAGCAGCAAGAAAGCTTCGTGAAGATCAAGCCAGACAGGAAAAAGAACTAGAACAATTTAAAGTGAGCTCGTTTAAAGAGCAGGCAGTAGCAGCGGAAGCGACGGGAAAAGAATGGTTTAAGAACGGTCAGAGAGGGTATCTTTCAATTGACAGTGAATCGCAAAGTCTTTTTGGCAAATTATTAAATATTGATTCGTCAATTAGAAATGGATATTTTGATTCACGACAAAATTTGGAACAGATGATGGGAGTACTCCTTCGTATGGGTGATGAAGAATATGTTGTAAAAGCAGCTGCACAGTTGATTGATGCAAGATCAGAATATTATGATTGGAGCGTTGCACCAAACGTCATGACAAGAGATTTAACGACAGAACAAGCAACGCTAATGATGCGGGACAAAATGGAACGACACGTGTATGCGACCGCATTTGGATTTTTACGATCTGCTTTTGAATATGAAGTGCCTCATGGTGTCACGCCTGATTACGTGAATAGTATGCGATTACGATTGGCTACAACAGCGTTAACGCTCGTCGGAAAAGGAAGAGCACAAGAATTACTAAAGACTGCCAGTTCAGAAAAATTAAAGGAATTAGGTTTTAGTGAAGCTCAAATTCAATTCCGCAATGCGTTCGTCGAATATATTAAAAGTATTCCAGAAACAGAAAAGTCAAAAGCAACTATAGTAGCCAATAGTTTACGGGATGGAGCTACGAGAGCTGATAGTGGCGTAAAAGAAGCAACTGAAAGGCGTAACGAAGAGCTGCGAAAGGCAGCAGAAGCCCGTCAAACAATGACGGAAGCAGAAGCATCCTTGCGGGATGTACGATCGCAGATATATAGGAAATTTGCAGAAATCGATGCGGTTAGTTTAACTGGATATTTACAACAAGGACAAATAGACCAATATATAGAAGTACGTGGAAAAGGATCAGAACGAAGATTAGAAATCAACAGTACCCATTATGAAGCATTGCAAGAGAGGAAGGCACAGTTTGAAGCCATACTTGCGCGTGAAAATATACCAGCAGAGAGAATACAAGCCTTAGAAGGATTGGGGGATGCAGAGGGACGTTTGAGATTTATGGGCGCATTAAAAGCCAAATTAACAGACATGGCTCAACGAGGCAAGGTTGGCTCCGGTTTTCTCGGAGGTGGAGGATTTGTTTATAGTCTATCTGATTTTTCAGAAACAAGATATCAATCAGTTGTTGACGTAGCTGAAGGAACTGCGCATTTAAAAGATGGGAATTATTTTGAAAATTCAATACCGAAAGCATATGATAAACTTATAGAGAAATTAGAAGAAGCAAGAAAGGCGGACAGTGGAGATCCGGCGAATCGACCGAGTACTCACCAAGTGGAAGATCTCGCAGCCGAAATGAATAGATTAAAAGCAAGAATTCAGGAAACGTTTGCTACTGTGGATAAAAATGTGATTGCTGCTATAGAACATAATTTGAAACACGTGTTTTCAAGATCCGGACCTATTTATGGTTTATCTGTTATAGGAGGGCGTAGTCCATTTAAAGGAATCGTAGGACAGTAAGATATTTTTTTACCATATTTGCTTGTGATTTTGTTAATCAGGACTAGCCAATATTCACAGTCCTGGCTAGTCATATACGGATAGCCTTTAGCGCGGTTTGGGGCTTGACAAGTTTCTATAGGTAGGTATAATACAAACTAATTGAATAGCCATAAGGCAGGCGAACGTTCATTGTTCGCTTCTTTTTGTCGTTCGCTAGATACTAAATCGTATTGATTTTTTCCTTTAAAAAGATTTCAGAAAGAAATTATTTAGATGGCAAAAGACGGCATTATTACAGATCGGTTGTACTGGGGGAAAACAAATATTACTCTTCCTCCTTTTGATCTAACCCTTGTACAACGGGAATCCTATCAGTGGTTCCTTGAAGAAGGAATTAAAGAACTTCTCAGCGAAGTTTCTCCGATTACAGATTTTACTGGAAAAAATTGGGAACTTTCTTTTGGTGATTACTACTTCGGAAGACCCAGACTTACCACTCAGCTCGCCCGTGAAAAAGGACTGACGTACGATATGCCGCTGAAAGTCACGGCAACTTTAACCAATAAACAAACAGGGCATCATGTCACGCAAGAAGTATTTTTAGGAGATATTCCTGCCATGACCGAACACGGGACGTTTATCATAAACGGTATCGATCGCTGTGTCGTCAATCAACTCGTCCGGTCTCCCGGAATTTTTTTTACCGGGATAGTTGATCCTTCCACAGGAAGAACATTATATAGCGCAGAAATTCGTCCGATGCATGGCAGCTGGCTTGAGTTTATTATCACCCGTAACGATGTGCTCATGGTTCGAATTGATAGACGAAGAAAATTTGTCGCCTCGACATTTCTACGTGCAATAGGACTTTCAACAAATGAACAAATAGCTCAAGCTTTGGTGGATGTTCCTGATGAAATACGCAACAAGTTTCTTGAAGCGACGTTTGCCAAAGATCCAACAACCAATCAAGCTGAGGCGGTACTTGAGCTGTACCGAAAGCTTCGACCAGGAGAACCAATAGTACTAGACAATGCACAAGAACTTCTTCGGACGATGTTTTTTGATTATCGAAGATATTCTCTGGAACGGGTCGGTCGGTATAAGATGAATAAAAAATTGGATATCGACGTTCCCAACAGCAAAGATCATTGGATGTTAACTCGAGAAGACATAGTTGGAAGTATACGATATCTCATGAATTTGACGCATGGAAATGGAGATGTAGATGATATAGATCATTTGGGTAATCGTCGAATCCGAAGAGTAGGCGAGCTTGTAGCAACCAATGCATTTCGTGTCGGACTATTACGACTTGAACGATCAATACGAGAAAAAATGAGCTTAGCAGGTCCTGCTGCAGAAGATCTTACACCAAGCCAACTCGTCAATGCGCGACCGATAATAGCCTCAGTAAACGACTTTTTTCGTACAAGTCAGCTCTCTACAATCCTAGATCAGACGAATCCACTTGCTGAAATAGATAATCTACGTCGACTAACCGTGATGGGTGTAGGCGGTATATCCCGGGAACGTGCATCATTTTCGATCCGGGATATCAACTCCAGTCAATACGGTCGTATTTGTCCAATTCGAAGTCCTGAAGGACCCAATATTGGACTCGTAACCTATATGTCTCTCTATACACGAGTTGACGAATATGGATTTTTACAAACACCGTATCGAAAGGTTGAAAAAGTGACTCATGGTGGTAGAGAAAAAATGCATATAACTGATACGATTGTCTATCTGGATGCTGCTGATGAACAGTATCATTACATAACCCACGCTGGTGTTTTGATTGATGCTCATAATATTATTTCTGATGATCGTATTCCCGTGCGATACAAAGGAGAATTTTTAGAAGCTGACACACATTTAGTCGAATATATAGACGTTATCCCCCGTCAAGTGGTTGGAGCGCCAGCCTCACTCATTCCATTTTTAGCTCATGATGAAGCAAACCGGGCACTTATGGGAACTCATATGCAGTGCCAGGCAGTGCCTCTTCTGAAGCCTCAAGCACCAGTCGTAGGAACTGGTATGGAGGCAGCTATTTCCCAAACCATGGGTCGAGTTATTCGTGCAAAGGATGATGGAGTTGTTCGGCTTGCAGATGGAGCATCCGTTACTGTCTTTTACAAAGACGGGATAGAAGAGTCATATAGTTGTGGTAAGTTTATGAGGTCAGCACAGTCAACGTGTTATAACCAACGGGTTACGGTAGTAACAGGACAAAAAGTGAAAAAAGGTCAAGTTGTCATTGATGGCCCGGCAAGTGACGCAGGAGAACTTGCCCTTGGCGCTAATCTCGTTATCGCATATATGAGTTTTGATGGGCTTGGCTATGAAGATGCTATAGTCGTATCAGACCGTTTAGTAAAAGACGATGTATTAACCTCTGTTCATATAGAAGAATACGATGCAAGTGTGGTTGATACGAAACTGGGACCTGAAGAAACGACTCGTGATATTCCCAATGTTGGAGAAGAGGCGCTGAGAAATTTAGATGAATACGGGATAGTCGTTGTCGGTGCTGAAGTCGGTCCAAATGATATTCTTGTCGGTAAAATTGCTCCAAAAGGAGAGACAGAGCTTACTGCAGAAGAACGTCTCCTTCGTGCTATCTTTGGAGAAAAAGCCCGGGAAGTTCGCGATACCAGTTTACGTATACCACATGGAGAGCGAGGTACGGTCATAGAGGTAAAAATTTTAGACAAAGAAAAAGGAGACGAGCTTGAACCAGGAAGCAATAGAAAAATTATTATTAAAGTTGCACAAATGAGAAAAGTCGTTGTAGGAGATAAACTTGCTGGTCGTCATGGGAATAAAGGAGTCATATCAAAAATCGTACCGGTATCTGATATGCCATACCTGGCTGATGGAACTGTCGTTGATATCATAATTTCTCCTCTTTCAGTACTTTCTCGTATGAATCTAGGTCAACTTCTTGAAGCACATTTAGGACTTGCTGCAGGTAATCTTTCTCTTCGTATTGCTTTGCCGGTATTTGAAGAAGTCGCTGAAGGAAAAATTATCGAGAAAATGCAAGAAGCGAAATTACCTGTAAACGGTAAAAGCACACTTTTTGATGGTCGAACTGGTGAACAATTTTCTGAGCCTGTCGTTGTAGGGCTTGGATATGTCATGAAGCTTATCCATATGGTTGAGGATAAGACGCATGCTCGCTCTACCGGTCCATATTCTCTTGTCACCCAACAACCGCTCGGTGGAAAGGCTCAGATGGGTGGACAACGATTAGGAGAAATGGAAGTATGGGCGCTTGAAGCACATAGGGCGGCTCACGTCCTTCAGGAAATGCTTACGATCAAATCTGATGATGTCGTCGGACGAGCGAAAGCATTTGAAGCAATTGTGAAAGGGACAGATATACCGGAGTCAACAGTACCGGAGTCTTTTAAGGTTTTAGTGAAAGAACTTCAGGCGCTCGGTTTAAATGTTATGCCTACTGGAGTGGTAATGAGTAGACCGCAGATAGTTGCAGCCGATGCAGGGAGTGTATCAACAAGTCAACCAGTTCAGGATGATACGGTGAGTAAAATTGCTACAGTAGTAGTAAAAGCAAGTGGTGAGGAAGTTGTGAAGGAAAAAATAAAATAGATGTACTAATTTTTTAATATATGGATAAAAAAGGAACATTTGCAAATATCGTTGATTTTTCAGGACTCCGGGTGACGCTGGCTTCGCCAGAAACGATAAAATCTTGGTCATATGGTGAGATTACCAAACCTGAAACGATAAATTATCGAACGCTTAAACCGGAAAAAGACGGATTATTTGATGAGCGTATCTTTGGACCGACCAAGGATTGGGAATGTTACTGTGGAAAATATAAAAGAATTCGTTATCGCGGTATTATTTGTGATAAATGTGGCGTAGAAGTGACACAAAGCAAAGTAAGACGAGAGCGCATGGGACATATTACTCTTGCCGCACCGGTTGCGCATGTATGGTTTTTCAAAAGTGCTCCGTCAAAACTGTCTCTTCTTCTTGATATAAGTCCAAGAGCACTTGAAGAAGTTATTTATTTTTCTCAGTACCTGGTGACAATGGTCGATGAAGATAAGAAAAAGACCATACTCGAGCATGTGCTTGATGTAGGGGAAAAAAGACTAAGTGATGTCGATAATCGCCTAAAAGAAGAAAAAACAACTCGTCATGAAGTGTTTAGCCAAGAAAAAGAAGCCGTGAAAAAGCGTTCCTTGGGAACAGAAGCAAAAGAGCTTGCTATTTCTGAAATTATATTGAAGGAAAAACAAGAATTTGCTCTCATGGAGGAAAATATTTCCAAGGAAAAAGGAAAAATTGAGGAAATAATAAAATCTCTTGAAGCTATAGTCAGAAGCATCAAGCCACTTTCGACACTTACAGAAGATGAATTCTTGAGATTATTGGAATACGATGCAGCTTCCTGTTTCGCTGTTGGTATGGGTGCAGAGGCGATCCTTGAAGTTGTAAAAAAACTTGATCTTGACAAACTTGCTTCTCAACTACGTGAAGAAATCCAAAATTCAACAGGACAACGCCATATTAAAGCTACCAAGAGATTACGCGTCGTTGACGGCATGCGAAAAGCACAAGTAAACCCTTCGTGGATGATTTTTTCAATATTACCGGTTATTCCTCCTGATTTACGACCTATGGTGCAGCTCACCGGTGGTCGTTTTGCAACCAGTGATTTAAATGATCTTTATCGACGCGTGATCAACAGAAATAATCGATTAAAACATCTGATGGACTTAGGTGCACCGGAAATCATACTTCGAAACGAAAAACGTATGCTTCAGGAAGCAGTCGATAGTCTTATTGATGCGACACAGCGACCTTCTTCACGTGCAGTTATCGCACCGCTTCGGTCACTTTCTGACATGCTTCGAGGTAAGCAAGGAAGGTTCCGTCAAAATTTACTTGGGAAACGCGTAGATTACTCAGGTCGGTCGGTTATCGTCGTTGGTCCTGAGTTAAAATTGACACAATGCGGTATTCCCAAGGAAATGGCTCTTGAAATGTTTAAACCGTTTGTCCTTCGTGAACTCATAGTTCGTGGTATTGCACCAAACGTCAAAAATGCAAAAAATGTTTTAGAGAGACGTACGCCTGAAGTATTTGACATATTAGAAGAGATTACAAAAAATCATCCGGTACTTCTCAACCGTGCGCCGACACTTCACAAGCTTGGTATCCAAGCGTTTTATCCTATTCTTATTGAGGGAGCAGCTCTCCGAATCCATCCGTGTGTCTGCGCTGGCTATAACGCTGATTTTGATGGCGATCAAATGGCTGTCCACATCCCGCTTGGAAGCGAAAGTCAGCACGAGGCCATTCACTTGATGTTGCCTACGCATAATTTACTTAAACCAGCCGATGGATCACCAATCACTGTACCAAACAAAGAAATGGTTTTGGGTTGTTATTATCTGACTACCAATCAAGAGGGCGGAGTGAAAGACGAAAAAGATATGCCTTTATATAGCGAGACGAGTACAGCAATTTATGCCTATCAGACAGGAACATTGTCTTTGCGCGTTCCTATTCGCACGATGATTGCAGGTTCCGCTATGGTTACAACAGTCGGTAAAATTCTATTTAACGAAATTCTTCCTCAAGCACTTCGTTATATAAATACACCAGTCAAAGCAGCAACTGTCAAAACTATTATAACGAAAGCGCTTAGTATTTATCCAAAAGAAGATGTTGTGACGCTTATAGATGCAATAAAAACAATAGGATTTTGGGGAGCGACTTTATGCGGTGGACTTTCTATGTCCGTATTTGATTGTGAAATGATACCAGAGAAAGCAGGAATTCTTTCTGAAGCAGAAGATAGAGTTTCTGAGATTGAGAGTAATTATCAACAGGGACTTATCACACTTGAAGAGAAAAAACGATTAAGCAATGAAGTGTGGATTGAGATAACAGAAAAAATAGCAGATATGACGTGGCAACAGCTTCCGGCAGACAATCCAGTAAAAATGATCATTGACTCAGGGAGCGCGCGTGCCTCAAAAGATCAACTGAAACAACTATCTGCAATAAAAGGTCTTGTCGTTGATCCGCTAGGGAAAATCGTAGAACTTCCGACAAAAAGCAATTACAGGGAGGGACTTGAAATATTTGAATATGTTACCAGTACCCGAGGATCCAGGAAGGGTTTGACTGATTCTGCTCTAAAGACTGCCGATGCCGGATACCTCACACGGCGGTTGGTAGATATCGCTCATGAAGCAATCATTCGGATTGACGATTGTGGTACAAACGAAGGATTTGAAATCAATTTACATGAACAACGTCAGACGACACTAGGACTTCGTGTCATTGGCAGATATGCGGCACATGATGTCACTATTGCCAAAAGTAAAAAGGTTTTGGTGAAAAAAGGAGATCTTATTACAGAAGAACATATAAAACTTTTTCAGGAACATTCTGTAGAAGAGGTTCTCGTACGATCGCCTATTACATGTCAATCTCCAGTTGGATTATGCATGAAATGTTACGGTCGAGATTATTCTACCGGAGCAAATGTTCAAAAAGGTACACCGGTTGGTGTTATTGCTGCCCAGTCCGTAGGGGAGCCGGGAACACAATTGACCATGCGAGTAAGACACGCTGGTGGAATAGTCGGACTTGATGTAACCCAGGGATTGCCCCGGGTAGAGGAGTTATTTGAAGTTCGTATGCCAAGAGTTCTATCTCCAGTTGCAGAAATTGCCGGTAAAGTTGAAATTGTTGAAACAGAACAAGGATACAAAGTTCGAGTAAAAAATACCACTCTTAAGCCACCCGAAGAGCGTGAATATGTTGTTCCTCTTACGAGTGAACTTCGTGTTGCGGGTGGAGATTTAGTAGCAGCAGGTGATCAACTTGCAAGTGGAAGCCTTGACATAAAAGAAGTCCTTCAGATTCGAGGACTTCGAGGCGCGCAAAAATATCTTATTACTGAAATACAACGTGTCTATGAGTCACAGGGAATTCAAATATCTGATAAGCACTTTGAAGTAATAGTTCGAAAGATGAGTGAAAAGGTTCGCATAGATACATCAGGTGACACAATGTTACTTCCAGGAGAATTGGTTGATCGAATGCGATTCCAGGATGAAAATGCACGAGTGCTTGCTGAAGGCGGAGAACCATCAACTGCACAAATAGTGATACTTGGAATTACTCGTGCATCACTTTACACAGAAAGCTGGTTGTCAGCTGCCTCTTTTCAAGAAACGACGAATGTTTTAACCGATGCATCTCTTGCTGCAAAAGAAGATAAGTTGCTGGGACTTAAAGAAAACGTTATAATCGGCCGACTCATCCCTGTGTCAAGCGATTGAGTCCTAGTATCGATATACTATGCCAACGATAAATCAACTTATAAAATACGGTAGACGAAGCAAGTCAAAAAAGATAAAAGCGACTGCCCTTCGTAAGTTTTTTAATGCAAAAGACCGTATCACCAAACAGTTGCATGCACCATTTAAGCGTGGTGTTGTGGTTCTTGTTAAAACCATGACTCCGAAAAAGCCAAATAGTGCTTTACGAAAAGTGGCAAGAGTAAGACTATCAAACAAACAAGAGGTTACTGCATATATTCCGGGCATAGGACATGAACTTACGGAACATGCTATTGTGCTTGTTCGAGGAGGTCGAGTACCAGATTTACCCGGAGTTAAGTATCATATAGTTCGTGGTAAGTTTGACGCAACAGGAGTAGCGAATCGCAGACAAGGACGAAGCCGTTATGGTGCTAAAGCCGGGGCCCCAGGTCCAGCGACAGCTGCAGCGAGTTAATAATATGCCAAGAGCAGGACGAATAAAAAAACCATTACTGATACCCGATCCCATTTATGGGAATCGATTACTTTCGCGATTTATCAATCGTGTTATGATCAATGGCAAAAAAAGTGCCGCCGAAAGACAAGTATATAAATCACTTGAAGCTATAAAGCAAAAAGGAGAAGATCCAATAAAAGTTTTTGAACTGGCTATTGCAACAGTTGGTCCTAAAATGGAAGTGCGACCGAGACGTGTTGGAGGAGCATCGTATCAAGTGCCTGTGGAAGTACGAGGTGATAGGCGTGTAGCTCTAGCTATACGGTGGATTATTGCTTTTGCAAAAAAAAGATCGAATAAAGAATTCAAATCATTTGCTGAGAAACTTGAAGCAGAGCTTCTTGATGCTGCAAAAGGTGTTGGTGAAGCTATAAAAAAGCGTGATACGGTCCACCGCATGGCAGAAGCCAATAGAGCTTTTGCACACTTTAAGTGGTAGTCTTTCGGTAGGTTTCCCCTTGTAGCTTATAATATACCGCGATATACTCCCCACATGTCTTGGGAACACAAAGGTAATTTAACCCGTCGAGATTTTTTGAAACTTGGCGCAACTGCGGTAGTTGCATATTTTTTAAAAGACTGGTTACTTGATGAACCTGGTCCTGGCAGTGAAACACCTATTCAATATCCCTATCCCGGGTTGGCTAGAGACGATGATACCTGCTTTTGATCGTCCTCCTTTTATTCAATTAGATAACGGTCACGAGCAGTATCTTCATAAATCGTCTATGAGAAATCCAATTTTAAAAGATATATTAAAACAAGCATATACTGATATTTTTGCTGAAAATCGAACAGAGCCACCACTTCTTGGAGATATTTTCCAAAAACATATTGACTACGCGCATCATACGCTTGAAGGATTTGCACGTACGATAACGGACAGAAAAGTGCGTGACTATGAAAAAAAACATAGACTTGAAAATAGCGTACATATCGCAATGTTTACGATTGCAGCAGTATATAGTCCTTATTTTCGAAGAAATGAAATAGAGAAACTGCTTGGCGAACCTTTGTCTCTACCAGAAGCACCCAGCGGAAGTTACTTGTGGTTTGATTTTGATGCAAATTCTATTGGAAGAGACTTAGGATTGACATTAAGTAAAGAAAATATAGCGCAAGAAACTGTAGATGCGATAAAAGATCGCTTGAATGAATTAACGACAAACACACCAACAACTTCTGTCAATAATTCATTAGAAAGCGTACACTCTAACGGTACTATTATATATGTTGAAGACTATAGTGTAACAACTCATAGTGCATATGATCCCCAATGGGATACGACGACAACTGTTTTTGATATAACTACATTAGGAATGAGTTTAGTTTTTGATGAAAACATTGGGAGAAATAATTATGTATACGAAAGCGAAGAAACACTTCCAGTTAGTTGATCCACTGCTTTATTCCTTGATAGACACTATCAAGCCTTTTGAAATGGAGACAGACGAGGATTATTTTACCGCTTTATGTCAAGAAATTGTCGGGCAACAACTTGCTGGAAAAGCAGCGGATGCTATATTTGGACGGTTTCAGAAACTTTTTCCAAAGGGAAAAATTACTCCTCAGAGAGTCGCGAAGATTCCTGAGGAAAAAATTCGGGCAGTCGGCACGTCGTGGAGTAAAGCACGATATATTAAAAATCTTGCAACATGCGTACTGGATGGCACAGTAAAGATAGATCAATTATCAACATTAAGCGACCAAGAGGTTATCAAAGAGCTCACAAAAGTTAAAGGTATCGGGCCGTGGACCGCAGAGATGTTTCTCATGTTCACATTAGGACGAGAAGATATATTTTCTTATGGAGATTTGGGACTACGCAAAGCGATTAAAAAGCTTTATGGTTTTAAAAAAGATCCTACAATTGTTCAAATGGAGAAAATTGTCAACAAATGGAAGCCCTACCGGACGCATGCTGCACGACTTCTTTGGAAAAGTTTAGAAATGTAAGCTTTTATGAAAAAGATATTGTACATGACGGTTGTTATTGGTGTCATTTTAGGAATTTATTTTGGATACAGATTTTACTATCAAAATCTGCGCGGTATTGGACCTGCGATATTGCCTCCTGCACAAAACGCGGATAAACTCTTAGAAGAACGATTAGCACGAGATGCAAATCCAGAGCCATATCAAGGGAATAGTACTGGATTGCCATTAACGATACCGAATGGATTTTCTATATCAATATTTGCTAAAGACTTAGGGAATCCCCGCGTATTAGTTTGGGATCCAAACGGAACACTTTTGGTGAGTATTCCAGATCAAGGAAAAGTTATAGCTCTTCCAGATTCGATAGATGATTATAATGCTGATGGAGTGATTATTGTTGTTGACGGACTCAATAAACCGCATGGGATCGCATTTCATCCAAAGACTAAAAAATTATATATTGCCGAGACTGATCAGGTTGCTATGTACGATTATGATCAAGGAACGCTTCAAGCATCAAATAAAAAGAAAATAGTTGATCTTCCAGCTGGCGGTAATCATTTTAGTCGGACGATAGGTTTTGGACCTGACGGAAGGCTTTATATAGCAGTTGGATCAAGCTGTAATGTCTGCATAGAAAAAGACAATCGTCGGGCAAAAATTCTCGTAGCCAATACAGACGGAAGCAATCTTAAAGAATTTGCAACCGGACTACGAAACTCCGTCTTTTTTACATGGCATCCGGTGACAAAAGAAATGTGGGCGACAGAGATGGGAAGGGATCTTATTGGTGATGATATACCGCCGGATGAAATAAATATTATCAAAGAAGGTGGAAATTATGGGTGGCCTATTTGTTATGGAAAAAATATCCATGATACGAATTTTGATAAGAATACGTATAAACGAAATCCATGTCTTGAGCCTTTTGAACACGAAAGTTTTATTGATATTCCTGCTCACTCCGCGCCGCTTGGCCTTACATTTGTTCCCAATAGTTGGCCAAAGGAATATCAGGGAGATGTATTGGTTGCATATCATGGTTCCTGGAATAGAAGTACGCCAACAGGATATAAAGTGGTTCGTATGAAATTTAACGAGAAAGGAAATTATATAGGTGTGGAAGATTTCATCACTGGCTGGTTTCCGCCGGATGGCGGATCCGCCGGTGCCCTCGGCCGGCCAGTTGATTTACTTTTTGATCAAAAGGGAATTTTGTATATTTCCGACGATAAAGCCGGAGTCATTTATCGCGTCGCACCACCAAGCTCCATCTAGATTCAAAGCTTAGCTTTGAAATCTAATTAAGGCCTTGTTAGAAAATTCACACGATTGACAAACAATAATTTTATTGTAATATCACATTTGCTGCCATAAAAAAATAATGCAATCCTCTGAATGGCCACATCCTCCCCAACTTCAAGATATTCAAGTTTATCCACTGGTCGAAGCTGATAATATTTTTGAGATACGTGTAAACTAGGGAGATCCATTTGGAATTTTTATTAATTCTGTCTTCGAAAGACTCAATGATCCGAGACGGTATGTGTTGATATTTTTTGACGATGGTATCCGTGCAGAAGGTGCATATACACGAGAACAAGGTAGAGAAGTTTTAGGCAGAATGACTATCGGCCCTAATGATAATTTTCATGACCCGCTGCAAGTCGGTGGATCTGAAGATACTTTGTTTAAAGTTCTCGCTGAGTTAGAACCACAATTAGAACAACAGGAGCGAGCTCACTTAAGGGCACTTAAAGAAGAACAGGCTCAATTAAAAGCAGAAAATAATGCAGGCCAAAATTAGGAGCCTTATCCAAGCGTAAATGCGTAGAGGTCGAGGTTCCCGTCAGTTCGTTTGATTGTTGACATTGTACGTACAATGTGTCATCATTGGTATGATGAGGCGGTTTGAGTTTAGCGGAGAGAAAAATGCGTTGATAAAAAGACAGCACGGTATTTCGTTTGAGGAAATTATTGACGCGTTGGAGGGAAAGAAGATTTTAGCAGCGTTTCCGCATCCGAACCGGAAAAAGTATCCAGATCAAACTATGGCAATTGTAGAGATAAAAGGATATGCGTTCGTCGTACCGACGGTAGAAGGTGAACAGTCAATATTTCTCAAGACCGCGTTTCCGAGCAGAAAATATACAAAGAAGTATCTTAAATCACGAAAGGAGACTATATGAAAAAGCAGAGATCCGTTATTCTTGATTCCTACGAAAGAGAGATCAACGATGCTATTGAACGGGGAAAAGTTCGAGAGATTTCTCCCCCGGTATTACAGCGTATGCGAGTAAAGTACGCTCAGGTCGCGAGGTATACGAAGGCGTTGTCGAGGAAGGATCGTCGGGTAAGTTTGCGGGTCAATGAGCGAGATCTAGATGCCATTCAAGCGAAGGCTTCGGCTAACGGTTTGCCTTATCAGACGCTCATCGCCACCATCCTTCACCAAGTGGCGACCGGTAAGGTGACGGTCACCCTGTAACAATTAAGTATTTTACCCAAACGTAAATGCGTAGAGGTCGAGGTTGTCGTTGCGAAATTCGAGTTTCAGGGTATATACTCACGGACTGTTCCAGTTAAGCTGACTAGGGAAACATAATCGGGTACAATAAGGCCATGCAATTCAATTGGATCGATTGGGTAATACTAGCAGTTATTGTCTACTTTCTTGTTGATGGATGGCAGGCAGGACTTGTTTCGCTTATTGAAAGTCTCCTGGCTTTTTTGGGATCATTATGGTTGTCAGTAAAATACCATGCGCTGGTAGGGAATTTTCTTGTTGAAAAATTTGGAATTGCCCAACTTTGGTCATCAGTAGTAGGATATATAATCGTTGGCTTTGTTGCTAATATTATCATCCGCGAAATTCTTACTATTCTCACCGGGAAACTCCCCAAAAAACTCGTAGAATCAAAGACGAATCAATGGCTTGGATCGTTTGTTTCAGGTATCAACGGAGTGGTCCTTGTAACGTTTGTTCTCCTTCTTGTCACTGCTTTGCCGCTACGAGGAACTATCAAAAAAGATATTCGCCAGTCTATAATCGGCAGACAACTTCTTGTATTTTCTGATCGGTATGCCGGTCAAGTGAAGTCGACGCTTGATGAAGCGACGAAAGAAGCGCTCAAATTTGTTACGGTACAGCCTACCTCAAAAGAGCGCATCGTTTTGGATGTAACTCCAGACAAAAATCAACTTTCTATTGATAGCCAGTCGGAAGGGATAATGCTTCAACTTCTCAATAAGGAACGAGAAAAAGTTGGTGCGCCAATTCTGACTATTGATCCAAAAATTATTCAAGTTGCCCGGTCTCATAGTCGCGATATGTTTGAACGCAAATACTTTTCGCATATTACTCCGGAAGGGAAAGATGCTGGAGACAGGTTGCAAGCGGGTGGGGTAACCTATCAAGTGGCTGGAGAAAATCTTGCTTTCGCGCCAGATGTAAATACAGCCCATCAGGGGCTAATGAATAGCGAATGGCACCGGAAAAATATTCTCGATCCACAATTTCGTAAGGTTGGAATCGGCGTCATTGACGGCGGAGTCTATGGTAAAATGTTTACTCAAAATTTTACCGATTAAGAGATATGATTATACAAGAAAAAATTTATGCAGCTGTAAAGAATATCCCTTACGGAAAAGTGCTGACGTACGGCTCGCTTGCTAAGCGGGCTGGCATACAAAATCCAAGAGTTGTTGGTACTTTCCTTCATAAGAATCCTGATCCAAAGCTAATTCCTTGTCACCGGGTAGTTAATGCTACCGGAAAGCTTGCGAAGCAATTTGCGTTTGGCGGACTCGAAGGACAAAAAAATAAACTTGAACAAGAAGGAATCATAGTGAAAGAGGATAAGGTAGACCTTGATCGATATTTGTGGAAACAATAAATTGTCATCCTGCTAACCACCCACCATTAATATGGATAGTTATTTATTTTTATGAAATGCTAAAAGACCTCTATAGATGAGAATACCCGTCATAATTAAAAAAACAAACGTGCTCGCCGGGGGATAGGAAGGGTTGGCAAGTTCAGGTGTCTGTTTTACTTGTCCATTAAGCCAACGAAGCCATCCCGGATACTTCATAATTATTAAATGAAGATAGATTGCGATAAAAGCAATATGTCCACCGACTTTTTGTCGCCATCGCCATTGGTCGACCCCAAGTGATTTAATGCTTTTACTTGTTGAAATGGATGCGACATAAAGCCATATAAGGACTGCAATACCTCCAAGAGTTATTGGAGTTATTTCTTTGATATACCAAGAAACAGGAAATTTATTTGGTAATAGAAATACTGAGTAAACGATATGAGTTAGCGCTGCCCCAAGTGCCAGAAGTCCCAGTTCTTTTCGAAGCGCCATCCATGAGGCAAAAGTTTTATAACGATGAGCAATCGGACCGATAAGAAGGGTAAGTCCAGCGACAACCGCTGCTGTCGAGCCAAAAACTTTATTGATAATATAGTCGTTATAGTACCCGCGTCGAAGGAAAAGATATAAAGAAAAAAATAGAAAAACGACACTAGTAATACCAATACTTTTAATCCATCGGGCAGTTACTTCTCTATTCATACCTTTCACTATATATTACTTGAGTGCGCGTTCAACTTCCACTTTGATATCGTTATATGATGTTAGAACTAACTTTTTTCCATTGAGGTAAAACGTCGGTGTCGAATTAATGCCTATTTTCAAACCATAATCTCGACTGAGAGTGACAGCATCTTTAAGTTTTTGGTCACTAAGTGATTCGGTAAACTCTTTTTCGTTGAGATTCAGTTGTTTTGCTAGATCGATAAACAGGGCTTCAGATAGATTTTCCTGATTGGCAAAAAGCAAATCATACATTTCCCAAAATTTCCCCTGTTTACCAGAAGCCTCTGCAGCTATCGCAGCTTTCATACCAAAGGGATGTTGGTCTAATGGAAAATGACGATACACGAAGAGTAATTTATCCTTATATATATTAACTACTTCATCAACAAATGGCTTAGCAGCTTTGCACGCGGGACATTGAAAATCAGAAAATTCTACTAAATATGCCGAAGCACTCGCATTTCCTTTACTATGAGCTTGTTCTCCCAGAAGTTCATTTTTAGGAAGTGTCGGCTGCGGGGGAGCTTCACGGGAGAAGAGTATTGTTGCCATGCCAATAAGAACAATAGAGATACCGATAACCCCTAAAAATAGTTTAGATTCTCCAGTCAATTTCATGTTTTTTCTAAGGGCTCGTTCGTCCTGCTTAGCAGGACGAATACGGCCCTTTGTGTCGCACCGAAATATTCAATTTACTATCGGGTGCGACCAAGCGAATAGCTTTTGAGCGTTAGAAGAAAAATAGCAACCATATTGACTGCCGAAATAGCGCACCACGTACAGATGGCACGAATGACGAATAGTTCCATATAGGTAAACCAGGACACAAATAATACGCCGAAAGTTGACATGCCCAAGATGCCTTTAAGAAATTGAAATTTATTTTTTGACTGTGTTGTTCGTAGAAATGCAAGGATTGCAATTATTGAATAACCGACAAGACCGACACCGGGGACTGGAATTCCATAGATATAGCTCGATGCACTTTTTCTGACTGTCTCGCATCCGGAGTTGACGCACACGATAGGTGCTTGCCGTACAAAACTTTGGAAAACGTATATTGCAATAAGTACACCAAGAAGCGAGAGGATAAAGATCACCCGATTGAGTTTTTTCGATTTCGCTTCACTGGTTGCTGTTTGTTCCATAACGGTCCAATTATCGCTTAAAGTTCTAGAAAATGATGTGAGATAGATTACAGGGAGTATAATATGGGTGATTTCCGTAAAAGGACGGAGTAGCTATGTATAAAAATATTTCATTAGAAGATATCTTACCAATTTTTTCTCATTTTCCAAAGTTTAGTGCTAAAATAAAAGAGACAATTCTTCGTGGCGATGAACAGCCTAAGACACTCTTTTTTCTTGAGTCGGGATATGTAAAACAGTATAGCGTTTCACCTGCTGGTGAGATGCTTATGATGACTATATATAAATCTGGATCATGTTTTCCTCTGATGTGGGCACTAGAAGATATTCCCAATTCCACCTTTTTTGAAACAGTTTCCCCAGTAGTGATCCGAAAAGTTCCCAGAGATCGCTTTTTGGAATTACTCCATACGCATCCGGATATTTTGTATTACTACACAAAACGAATAGCAAGAGGATTATATGGACTCATGAAACGCATGGAACTTCTTGTATTTGACCGCGCGAATTTACGTGTTGCTTTGATTCTTTCGTATTTTGCCCATTCGTTTGGCGAGAAAACTCACAGGTCCGTCGCCCTACCGATCTTGCTGCCCCACAAAGAACTTGCAGCCTGGTGCGGCTTGACTCGGGAAACGACAAGTGTTGAAATGGCTCGTCTCGCAAATCGCGGAGTCATTTCTTATAATCACCGCTTTATTTTGATTCAAAATCTCCCCAAACTTGATCGTGAAACTGTTTGATGGTGAATAGCTGCAGTGCATTATTTTTTATCAAATGTATTATAGGCAGTCGCAAAGACATATCCGATAAACCATCCGTATGATGTCGCCGTCACCAATCCCAAAATAAGCGACCCCAAAGAAAAATTCCACGAGCTAATTTTTGACAGATCAATACCATGGAACCAAGATCGTGTGACGTTCATAGTAAAGTCCGGAAATAGTGCGACAGCTGTTGCACACGTGATATAGACTACCGCAATCGTTATTGCCGTTGCGTTTGCTGTTGCCACAGGGTTATGCTTCATGTTTATCACCTCCCTTTTGATTTTTATTATCATGATCATGAGAAGTGTGTTTCATAAGAAAAATATGTGAAAGTGGACAGGCGAGTATGAGCCCCAAAGTTGCCATATTTCCTATATTTTTTCCAGCGATAAACCATAATGCAACACCAATGAATGGAAGTGCGCAGATAATTGGGAAGAGCCATTTTTTCATGATCGCTTCACCTCCCACGTAAACATTCGTTTCGCGATGCCAGCGATGCCCTGAAGGGTAATTGTTACTTTTTGTATCGACTGTGGAAGTGGTTTGGAAAAAGAAAGAGCACCGCTCCTGTGGTGACCGCCGGCAGGTGAGCCATTCCACTTAGGGATTCCCAAAATATTGTTATTTTGGTCTTCGAGAGTCGTAACTTCCGCGACATCAAAAGCCAGTTCAACTGAGTGCGTTTCAAATACGACGTCAAAAACTGGTTTTTCATTCATAAATAGCACGCGAGGGGTGATAGATACAGATACGTTTGCTTCAGATGATTCTTGTGTTTGGTAAGAATTTTTTGGTATTTCTGATGTGGTATTTTGGGAGGTTTTTAATTGTCGTGCGCTGTAAAGCGTCCACAGAAAAAAAATTATAGACGAAGCAAGTATTGTTAAAGCGATTGATTTTGGGGTAATAGTCATAGGGTAAGTCTTTTCAGATGTTTGAGCATGACTACAATTCCTATGATATTTACACCAATGCCAAGAGTAAGAATTGGCACTTGATAGCGTGTCAGAAAAATACTTAGGCCAGCAAGTCCTAAGAAAGGGGTCACATCAGTGAGATGGTGTACGCAACACGCAAGCATTGCTCCAGTCGAAGCGACGCCGGAAGTTTTCATGGAAGCTTGAGCTTTGGTTTTAATAGCAATATTTAGTTTTGTATAAAGAGAAACTTGAATACCAAAACCGACTGCAAGGGGAATCATGAAGTACCATAGTGCTTGAAATTGTTCAATAGTTGCCTGCCATCCACTCAGAAGTGTCATGGTTACGCCATAGAGTAAAAGTAGGCTTACGCTTGCGATCACACCCATTGCAATGATGTTTCGTGTCATATGTTTTTCGTTTGGCGTTTATGCAATATAAGAAATTTATTTAGCATTTAGCATTTGGCATTATTACCCTTATGCGCCGCAGCTTCCTCCACTTGCAGGTTGGAAGGGGAGTTGGCCGACTTTTTTAGCAATCGCTTGAGCTCCCGAAGCGCTTGAATATTCTTTTGCCAGAATTGTTTTTGCATCAACCTGATCCCATGGGATAGCCTGTCTTGCAAAATATGTTGCCACGTACAGGTAGCTATCAGGAAACCAGAAGCTGTTAAACCCTAGAACTTTTTTGTATATAGTTGCTTCATCGACATTGTTTGCTACAAGTAGTTCAATGATAGCTAAAGCAGCCATCCCATGATTACAATCCGGAAACCAGGTACTATTGCCACAACATGGACGATAGATGTTTTGTGCGATTTCTCCAACTTTTTTTTGCTGGTCACTTGTTAATGGAATCAAATCATATCGATTGAGATAGTCTGTTGCATCGCCTCTGGCAAGTGTCCATCCGCCGGTTGAAGAAAAGGATGCTTGTTGATTTTTATATTCTTTTCCCATAGGTCCTTCGTCATAGACGATACTTTTTTGGGCGAGCCCAAGTGCCCAAAGCATATCGACAATAAACTGACTGTTTGTGGCGTCTATTCGAATTTTTTCTTCAGAGTTTTTCGTTAAGATATTTTCTTGCTCTGGAGTAAGTTTCACTGCTTTTCTAAATTTTTCTTCATCTATGACACCAAGTTTTATAAGTTGTGGTCCTAAATCTTTCCACGCTACAGGAAGTTCGATTCCTGTCTTTGGTAATACTTGAGATTCTATTTGTGAAAGATCGAGAAGTTTTCCTCCTGTTTTTTGCCACTCATCCATACCGCCAGATAAGTGTTTTACATTGGTGTACCCGAGTTTTCTAACGGTGGTTAGGGCTTCCGCACTCATGCGACCGCTTTTGCAGTAGAGAATGATAGATGTATTTTTGTCTTTCGGGAGACTTGTAGAATTGGCAACAATCTGGTCATACGCGATAAACGTGTCTGTTTTTTCTATTTCACCCTCATATGGAATATGGACGTTTACAAAGGTAAAGTTTTTTGTTTTTAGCATTTTTGCCAGTTGTTTTGCTGAAACTGTATCTTGAGACGGAAAAAGAGATGGCAAGACAAATTGGTTTTTACCTACGATAAATCCGATAGTAGCAACGCCGAATATTATCAACATCATTTTGATATGACGAAAAGTTTTCAGTCGAAGCTTCATGATGTATTCCTTTCTTTTATAATTTTTTTTACGATTAGTACTATGGTAAGGACGATTGCCAGTAGAAATATATATTCTATCCCGGGGATGGTTTTTAGCAGTCGTACAAGATTCATGGTGGTGGCGCCAAGGGTTTCTTCAATGGGTTTTTCCGTACCCATCGTAATTTTACCAGTGAGGGCGAGTATCGTGAATGTTATTCCGACGATAATATATAAAAAGCCTGCCACAACATCTGTAATAAGTATTTGTTTCCCAGCGATACCGAATGTTTTTCCTCGAAGTTTTGGCAGAGACGTCCAGTTTATTTTTTCTAAAAGAAGTGCCAGGACTACGAGTGGTACGACCATGCCAAATACGTAAGAGACTCCCGCAAGTCCCGCCCATAAAAATGAAGGACTTAAGAAGCTTAAGGTTAAAATACCTGCAAGAACTGGCGTACAACAGCTTGATGTGATACCGGCAAATACACCCATGAGATAAATTGACCACGGGTCGTGTCGTTTGGTCAGATCTAGAGTCAGGTTTATCATTGGTAGCGTTATCTTTTTTCCGGTAAGTTCCATAAGACCCAGTAAAATCATGAATGCACCACCAACAACATACATTTGCGTATGATAGTCTTGAAATAGCTGTCCGATAGCTCGAATACCTAATGCTGTGGGGACGAGAATCGTTGCAATTCCTAAGCCAAAAATAAGCGTCATCCAGATGACACGATCTTTTTCTTTGAATATATTAGCTAGATAGCTTGGCAGGAGAAATGTGATACAGCATGGTGCAAAAAGGGCAACCATGCCGCCGAAGAAGGCAGTTATTAATGAAATACTTGTTATCAGTGTTGTGGTTTCCATATATTCATTAAAGTACGTTTGCTTTCACGCTCACTTCTATCTCCGAATTTTTCGGATCATTGGTTGAAAAGGTGACTTGTCTCGTGACGACGCCCACGACTGGCATTACTTTTGGCCTGTAGATGACCTTAAGTAGCGCTGTTTGCTTTGCTGGTATTTCTCCAATCCAATTTTTTAATTCGCTTTTCATATGCATAGGCATATTAAACTCTCCGGTTTCTTTATCTCCAATTATGACGCTTGCAAACGTGCAGTCACAGGATGTTGAAATGTTCCAAATACGGAGAATTGAGTCGCTTGAATTAGCGATAGAAAAGGTTGCTGTTTTTTCTTCATCACTTTTCATTGATCCAAAATCTTCAAATTTTTTATCAATCGTCATGCTCGCTGATCCCTGATTTTCTCGTTTGGGAGGTGATGCGCTTTTCCCCATGACTATAACCGCGCTACCGATAAGTGCAATACTTGCTACAAGTATTCCTATAATTAGCTTCATGTCTGATTTCATATTTTTACTCCTTTCAACCGCAGCGAATTACCAACAACTGATATGGAACTAGCTGCCATAGCAAAAGCGGCAAGGGCAGGATTAAGGAGCCAACCTGTGAGAGGGTAGAGAACTCCCATTGCCACTGGGATGAGAATGACGTTATAGCCAAACGCCCAGAAAAGATTTTGTTTTATTATTGATAATGTTGATCGGCTTAGCTTAATAGCAGAAACGACACTACGAAGATCTTTGTTCAAAAGCGTAATATTTGCTGATTCTATAGCAACATCAGTACCAGATCCCATGGCAATCCCAACATCTGCCGCAGCTAGTGCTGGAGCATCGTTGATTCCATCTCCCACCATAGCAACAGTTTTTCCTAGCGACTGAAGTTTTATTACCTGGGTTGCTTTCGCATCTGGTAGTACTTCGGCAAGTATTGTCCGTATACCAAGGGTTTGTGCGATTGCAGTAGCAGTGCGTGTGTTATCGCCCGTAATCATGGTCGTTTCAATGCCAAGTTTTTCTATAGCCGCAATTGCTTCCTTTGCAGATTCTTTGATGGTATCAGCTACAGCGATCAGTCCTGTTAATTTATTGCCAATGGCAAGCATCATAACGGTTTTCCCTTCATTTTCTAGAGTTTCTATGCCAGTAGCGTTGCTGCCTAGCTCAATTCGTTCTTGGTCCATCAATCGCTTATTACCAAGAATTATTGTTTTGTCATCAATTACCCCTTTTACACCGTGGCCGGGAGTCGCGTTAAAATTTGTGACACGTGACATGAGTAGATTTTTTTGTTGTGCTTCTCTGACTATGGCTTCAGCGAGCGAATGTTCCGATCCAATTTCTATTGATCCAGCAAGACGTAAAAGTTCTTCTTTGGTGATTTTTTCTATGGGAACGAGATTGGTGACAGAAGGTATCCCTTTGGTAAGTGTTCCAGTTTTGTCAAAGATAATCGTTTGGATTTTGTGTGCAGTTTCCAAAGCCTGGGCGTCACGAATCAAGATCCCATGTTCAGCGCCTTTTCCGGTTCCTACCATGATTGCAGTGGGTGTAGCCAGTCCCAATGCACAAGGACAGGCGATGATAAGGACAGCAATCATATTGGTAAATGCCTGGGTAAATGTACCAATGTCATACCATATAACAAATGTTGCAATAGAAAGCATAAGAACAACTGGCACAAAGTAAGAAGAAATACTATCAGCAAGTCGGGCAATGGGTGCTTTAGAGCTCTGCGCTTCTGATACCATTTTTATAATTTGAGAAAGCATCGTATCACTGCCAATTTTTGTTGCTTGATAGAGGAATGTACCTGTTTTATTTATTGTCGCACCAATGACAATGTCGTTAACGTTTTTATCAACTGGTATAGATTCACCGGTTACCATAGATTCATCGATACTTGAAGTACCTTCAGTAATTTTTCCGTCTATCGGTATTTTTTCTCCCGGACGTACCCGGACGATATCTCCGACTTTGACTTGTTCAATCGGAATATCTATTTCTTTTCCATTTCGCAAGACCCTTGCGGTTTTTGCTTGAAGATGCAAGAGTTTTTTAATGGCGTCGCTGGTATGGGCCTTTGCTTTTGCCTCCAAGTAACGGCCTAAGAGAATTAATGTAATAATGACTGCTGCGGTATCAAAATACATAGGGGTTGGATATATTAAGGAAAGAAGAGAATAACCAAATGCGGCACTTGTGCCGATAGCGATAAGCGTATCCATGCTCGCCGCGCGATTTTTCAGTCCCGACCAAGTAGCTTGATAAAATTGTTTTCCAGCCCAAAACTGGACTGGTATTGCAAGATAGAGAAGCATATACGGATTGGTTAAGAACGTTGGGACGAAAGAAAACCAATCGGGAAAGCTTCCTAGAATCAATAGAATACTTGCAACAGAGGATACAACAACTTTTGATTTTATATCTTCTAGTTCTGTCTTTTTTGCTTCTTCTTTAAGTTGATCAGGTGTTTTTGAGTTTTCGCTAGTAATAATCGCTTTATAGCCAATATCTTCAACTGCCTTAGCCAAGGCCATATCGTTGCAATCATGTTCATCAAACTCAACCGTCGCCTGTTCGCTACCGTAATTGACTTGCGCGCTATTGACCCCCGTAGTCTTTTGCAATTTCTTCTCGATGAGCCTTGCGCAACTCGCGCAGTGCATGCCGATGATTGGGAAGGACTTTTTCATATGTGTTGAATATTGAATAATGAATTATGAATCATGGTTAATTTTTTGTTTTGACGCTTTAATTAGCCCTGATATAAGTTTGTGGACTACTACAGTTTGCTGGGCGATTTTCTGGAATTGTTGATTTGTGATGTACTCTACATCACGGGTAACCAATAATTGATTTTGAAGTTCTGTCAGGGAACCGAGAGCCATCGAATAAAATTGAACCTTTTCTTTGTAGGATTGGCGACTAAACCCTTCAGCGATGTTTGATGTAATTGAAATAACACAACGACGCATTTGACTTACGAGGACAAAGAGTTCTTCTTTAGGAAAAACTTTAGTGATTCTATATACTTCCAAAACCAATGCATGTCCTTCTTTCCATGCGTTGAGTTGTGTAAAAGATGATAATGGTATTTTATTTTCCCGTGATTCAGTATTCATAATTCGTTATTCATGCACGATAATTCTTCCATGGAACATATTCATGCCGCAGTGGAAGCCGGATGTACCTGAATGAGGAGGGGATAGGGTAATGGTAACAGGTTTATCTACTGGTAAGAATTCTTTAATTTTGTAGTCGGGAAATATTATTTCCTCAAGACACGGATTTGGATCTTTTCGGATAAATGTGAGTGTCGTTGGTTTATCCTTCGGGATTTTTATGACTTTTGGTCTGTAACCGCCATCCACAAGAATTTTCCAGGTATCCGATGCTTCCTCTCTGGCGGAGCCAGATCCGGCTTCGCCGGACTTTTTTCCAAAAAAGAACCAATAGATGCCAATAATCGAGGCAAAACCTATGAACGTAACAATGATTTGTTCAAAAGACATACGTTTGTTAGTTGAAGAATGAATTACGAATAATGAATTATGGAGAAATTAAAAAACATCTATCCTTAATTCATGATTCATATCCCATTATTCACCTTTTCAATGACACGCATAACTTCATCTATAACTTCATTGCTTTTTCCGTTACGGATAGAATTTGCTACACAAGTTTGCATGTGATTTTTTAGAATAACTTGATCAGCCTCTCGCAATGCTGCTTGAATAGCCATAGACTGGTGGACGACGTCGATGCAATAGTGATCCTGGTCAACCATGTCGATTACTCGATCTAAATGGCCTCGAGCAATTTTAAGCCGGTGCAATATATGCCTTTGAATTGATTGATCTCTCGGTATCCCCTTCGGCATACTTTTATCCCCCCTATAGGGATAAAATAAAGGATTAAGTGTTATTTGTCAAGCGATTCATGTAGAATATAATTCGATCTATGAATCAAATATGGTTAGCGTTTCTTACGGGTTTGACCACTGGTGGCTTGTCCTGCTTAGCCGTACAAGGTGGGCTTCTGGCTTCAGCAGTCGCTCCGAAAGATGCTACGAACGATAGTTCTCTCGCAACAGTATCTGTCAGCGGTGTGGGCATGTTCCTTTTTGCGAAGTTTATTGCATACGCCATTCTTGGATTCTTTTTGGGACTTTTAGGATCATCACTTACTCTTACGCCAAAACTTCTTGGGGTTGCACAGATTTTTGCCGGAGTATTTATGCTTATTACGGCACTTCGCATTGCCAACGTCCATCCTGTCTTTCGCTATTTCGTCATCCAACCTCCCCGATGGGCATATAGGTTGCTCAAGCAAACGAGTCGTGGACAGTCATGGTTTGCTCCGGCAATGTTAGGATTTCTTACTGTTCTTATTCCCTGTGGGGTGACGCAAGCCACTATGGTGATAGCTGTTGCATCGGCAAGTCCTTTGCTTGGCGCCCTCATCATGGGAGCGTTTGTTCTAGGAACTTCACCAGTGTTTTTTGTGCTCGGTGCAACCGTAACGCAACTGTTAAAAAGACGAGTGTTTTCCTATGTGGCTTCTGGACTCGTGCTTATTTTTGCTATCTATTCCATAAATGGTGGCATAGGACTTACGGGATCATTTTTTACGCTCCAAAATATCTATCGCGCTGCAGTCGCAAGTCCACAAGAACTTGCATACGGCGGACAAGTTGCAGGGGTAACCAATGGAGTACAAGATGTATCTATCGTTGTTGGCAGTAACGGATATAGTGCTTCCGTAACAAATCTTAAAGCAGGTGTACCCGTTGATTTAAAACTTATATCTGAAAACGTAAACGGATGTGCCCGCGCGTTTACGATTCCTGATTTAAATATAACCAAGGTATTGCCAGTAACTGGTGAAACAAGTATTACATTTACTCCAAGAAATACGGGACAACTAGCATATTCATGTGCGATGGGGATGTATACGGGCTCTTTTAATGTGATTCCATAATATGATTAAAAAAACATATAAAGTGAAAGGCATGGATTGCACGAGCTGTGCCATGATCATCGAAAGTGACCTAGAAGACGCTGGCGTTAAGGCGTCGTGTAGCTATGCAAAAGAAACACTCGAAGTAGAATTTGATGAACAAAAATTACGTGAGGAGAAAATCTTTGATGTCGTTAAATCCTCTGGATATAATCTAACCGTCTAGACAGGTGAAGAGAAATTGGTGTACAATGAATACGTAAGAAGCACGAACTGCGTCGGGCATCGGGGCAGTTTTTTTGATCTATGGCACAACTACAAGTACAAAAAACAGAAAATCGTGATATCGCTTTAGATAAAGTGCGAAATATCGGTATTATTGCCCATATTGACGCGGGAAAAACCACGACAACTGAGCGTATTCTTTATTACACAGGACGCACGTATAAGCTCGGCGATATCGATGAGGGCACTACCCAAATGGACTGGATGGAGCAGGAAAAAGAACGTGGTATTACAATCGTTTCAGCAGCGACTACTACGTTTTGGAAAGGATATCGCTTCAACATTATAGACACTCCTGGTCATGTCGACTTTACTGCAGAAGTAGAGCGATCACTTCGGGTTCTTGATGGAGGTATTACGGTCCTTGATGCAGAAGAGGGAGTGCAAAGTCAATCTGAAACAGTCTGGCATCAGGCGGATAAGTATAAAGTGCCTCGTATTTGCTTTATCAATAAAATGGATAAAATTGGGGCGGATTATCGAGCGACGATAGCTTCCATCGAAGAACGTTTAGGCGCGCGTACTGCAATAATGGTTGTGCCAATAGGACGCGAACATGAGTTTAGAGGATTTGTGGATCTTTTAACCAGAAAAGCTATGGTGTGGGGAAGTGATGAACTTGGAGCAACATTTGACGAGATAGATATACCAGAAGACATAAAGGATGAAGTAGAAAATAGTCGAATAGCTTTAGTTGAGCGTATATCAGAAACTGATGACACCTTGATAGAGAAATTTTTACATGGCAGGCAACCAACCATAGAAGAATTAAAAATAGCACTTCGAAAAGCTGTCATTGGATATAAGCTCGTTCCTATTTACTGTGGTACAAGCCTTCGCAATAAAGGGGTTCAACCCCTGCTTGATGCGGTAGTCGATTATCTTCCCTCCCCTTTAGACCTTCCATCAGTTGTAGGTACCCACCCAAAAACAGGAGAAAAACTGGAAAGAAAAAGAATAAATGAAGATCCATTTTCTGGTTTGGCTTTTAAGATTCAGATAGACCCGCATGTGGGAAAGCTTACGTATGTGAGGATTTATTCCGGTAAGCTCGCTTCCGGTTCCTATGCGTATAATTCATCCAAAGGTGAGAAGGAGCGTATCGGTAGACTGCTCCTTATGCATGCAAATCAACGGGAAGAAATAAAGGAAGCTTATGCAGGTGAAATAGTTGCCGTTGTGGGGTTTAAAGATACAATTACTGGTGATACTGTTTGCGATGAAGAAAAACCAATAGTTCTAGAAAAAATATCTTTCCCAGAGCCGGTCATATCTCTCGCTATAGAACCCAAGACTAAAAATGATCAGGAAAAAATGGGACTTGCGCTGCAACGGCTTGCTGAAGAAGACCCTACGTTTCGTATAAAAAGCAATCTTGAGACCAATCAGACGATTATCTGGGGAATGGGTGAGCTTCATTTAGAGATTCTCGTTGACCGAATGAAGCGAGAATTTAAAGTTGAGGCAAATGTTGGTGCTCCTCAGGTTGCCTATAAAGAAACTATAACGAAAGAAACTGAAGGGGAAGGTAAATATATCCGTCAATCCGGTGGTCGTGGACAATATGGACATTGTTTCTTACGAGTAGAACCAAAAGGGAGAGGTGAGGGATATGAATTTATTGATGAAATAAAAGGTGGTGCAATTCCCAAAGAATTTATTTCTCCAATAGAAAAAGGTGTGAAAGAGGCTATGGAAAATGGTGTCATTGCTGGATATCCCATGGTAGACATGAGTGTTGCTTTGTATGATGGAACCTATCATGATGTTGACAGTAGTGAGATTGCATTTAAAATAGCCGGCAGTATGGCACTTCAAAACGCTGTGAGACAGGCAAGCGCCATACTTCTAGAGCCGATCATGAAAGTTGAAGTTACGACTCCAGATGAGTTTATGGGAGACGTCATTGGTGATCTTGGTGCTAAGCGGGCACAAATTCAAGGAACACAAAAACGTGGGATGGTTACCGTCATAGTCGCTCTTGTGCCACTTGCAGAACTTTCAGGATATGCGACGACCCTCCGAAGTATGTCCAAAGGGAGAGCTACATATTATATGGAACCAAGTCATTATGAGGAAGTTCCACGAAATATAACTGAAAAGATTATTGCGAATAAAGTATAAGATGTGTTACAATGAAATAGAACGCTACATAAGTAGCAGATTTTTTTATTGTCAAAATATTAATATTTTTATAAGGAGGATATATGGCAGATCAACAAAAATTTAATCGCAACAAACCACATTTAAATATTGGAACTATTGGTCATGTGGACCATGGAAAAACAACGTTAACCTCAGCAATCACTCACGTTTTAGCAAAAGCCGGTTTGGCTAAAGCCCTCAAATATGAAGAAATCGATAATGCACCAGAGGAAAAAGCACGAGGAGTCACGATAAATATTCACCACTCAGAATACGAAACAGTCAAACGACATTATGCGCATATAGATGCGCCAGGACATGCAGATTATGTCAAAAACATGATAACCGGAGCAGCGCAAATGGACGGAGCAATTCTCGTGGTTTCTGCACCAGATGGTCCTATGCCACAAACTCGAGAACATATCCTTCTTGCCAAGCAGGTCAATGTACCAGCTATCGTAGTATTTATGAATAAATGCGATATGGTGCAAGATAAAGAACTTTTGGATTTGGTTGAGATGGAAGTTCGAGAACTTCTCACTAAATATAAGTTTCCAGGTGATAAAGTTCCTGTCATTCGCGGAAGTGCTCTAAAAGCACTTCAGGGAGATGCAGAGGCTGAAAAACAAATCGAGGAGCTCATGAAAACCGTTGATGAGTATGTTCCCGAACCTGTAAGAGATTTGGATAAACCATTTTTGATGCCTATTGAAGACGTCTTTTCCATAAAAGGTCGAGGAACTGTCGTAACGGGTCGCGTTGAGCGAGGTAAGGTTAAAGTAAACGAAAACGTTGAGATCGTTGGTATAAAACCAACGCAATCAACTGTTGTTACGGGTGTTGAGATGTTCCGAAAGCTCTTGGATGAAGGAATGGCAGGAGACAATATCGGGGTACTTCTACGAGGTATTGAAAAAGAGCAAGTTGAACGAGGACAAGTATTGGCTGCACCAGGATCGGTTAAGCCTCATACTGAATTTGAGGCCGAAATATATATATTGGCTAAGGAAGAAGGCGGACGACATACACCATTTTTTACAGGGTATAGACCACAGTTCTACATTAGAACAACCGATGTAACCGGAGAAGTGACCTTGCCTGCGGGGGTCGAAATGGTCATGCCTGGAGATAGTACAAAAATGACCGCGAAACTTATTGTTCCTGTAGCACTAGAAGATGGGGTACGCTTTGCAGTACGAGAAGGTGGACATACGGTCGGCGCTGGAGTTATAACGAAAATAATCGCTTAAGAGTCCTGTCCACCTTAAGCGAAATTTTTACATATCAATGCCAAAAGGAAGAATTCGTGTACGTTTAAAAGCATACGATAGTAGGATCATCGATGACTGCTGTCAGAAGATATTAGATACCGCCGTACGGACGGGTGCTCGGGTTGTGGGACCTGTGCCATTGCCTAGTGATAAAACACATTTTAATGTCGCTCGAAGTCCCTTTATCGATAGAAATAGCAGAGAGGATTTCATGATAAAAACACATAAACGTCTTGTTGATATCATAGAGCCTACAGATAAGACGATTGATCAGCTCATGCATTTGGATCTTCCCGCAGGAGTTGATGTTGAGATTAAGATGTGATGATAGTTTATAAAGTTGATAAAGTAAAAAGTTTGTAAAGTAAAACTTTATGAACTTTCTAACTTTAAGAACTTTCTAGATTTATTGAGTTCTTGGAGATACTCTGGTATACTGTGCGATAACAATAAGATATGACGGATGACCGCTTCATGTCACATTAAAGTCTACCAAAAGTCTCGGATGAGATATCGACCTCAACCGAGGTCGATTTTTTTGGGAAAAAGATATGATTACAGCAATTCTTGGTACAAAAATAGATCAGTCTCAAATGTTTACTCCCGATGGGAAGCGTATCCCTGTGACAAACATTCAAGCGGGTCCATGCTGGATTACGCAAATTACAAATATGGGTAGTTACCAAAATCTTCAGCTTGCATTTGGAACCACCAAACATCTTTCAAAAGCACTCATAGGACATATGAAAAAAGCGGGGTTAGAACAAAAACCCCGTTTTTTACGGGAAATTCGTCTCCATTCGGAAAATGAAATAGGTGATCTAAAAGTAGGAGCGCAGGTTAGAGTCGGAGAAGTTTTTGCCCCTGGTGACGAAGTTTTCGTTACGGGAACGTCAAAAGGAAAAGGCTTTGCAGGAGTTGTAAAACGACATGGATTCGCAGGAGGTCCACGCACTCATGGTCAGTCAGACAGAGAACGTGCACCTGGCTCTATCGGACAAACTACGACACCGGGACGCGTCTATCGAGGTAAAAGAATGGCAGGACGTATGGGAAATGATCGCGTAACTGTTTCAGGACTTGAAGTCGTTGCTATAAATCCAGAGAAAAATATACTTACGATAAAAGGATTAGTACCAGGAGGCCATACAGGCCTTCTTCTTATTGCAAAGGAGCAGAAAGGATAAGATATGGCAAAAGTAGTCGCTAAAAAACGAACCAAGAAGACTCCTGTAAAACCGGTTGTGAAAAAACCGATCGAGAAACAATCAGACCTTCATGCTTCAGTCATTGGCATAGATGGAAAGTCAAAAGGTACTATGCTTCTACCGAGAGAATTTTTTGCTGCAAAAATAAATGCACAGCTCTTGGCGCAGGCAACTCGGGTATATTTAGCAAATCAACGACAAGGAAACGCATCGACAAAAACTCGATCACAGGTAGAAGGTTCTACGCGTAAAATTTATCGTCAAAAAGGCACTGGACGAGCCCGACACGGTGGGATACGTTCGCCGATTTTTGTTGGCGGAGGTATTGTTTTTGGTCCATTACCACGTGACTTTCATTTAGAATTACCAAAAAAAATGAAAAGAAGAGCGCTTGCAAGTGCTCTAACTTCACAGTTTAACGATAATAACATAACTATTTCAGATGGACTTGATACGCTTGAGTTAAAGACAAAAATTATGGCAAAAACATTGCTGATGCTCGGCGCACAAAATCGTACGCTTCTTATTACACCAGGTAAAACAAACATTGTTCGAGCCGTGAGAAATATTTCATCTGTTGATACATTACCGGTTGGGAATCTCTCGGCATATCTCGTTTTACAACATAAAAAGATTATTTTTATGAAACAAGCAGTAGCAGAATTGTCACAGACTTTTTCATTGTAGACGTATGGAAGACATACAAATAAAACCATTTATTACAGAAAAATCATTACAGCTTGCAAGTAAAGGTTGGTACACCTTTGCCACACGAGATCACGCGAGTAAACCGGTTGTCGCTGCAATAATAGCTCGTTTATACACAGTAACCGTAACAAAGATACGAAGTATTTTGATGAGCGGAAAAACGAGACGAGTCGGTCGAAAAATGAATGTCGTATCCAAGCCAAATTGGAAAAAGATACTCGTTCGACTTGCCAAAGGCCAAAAAATACCAGTTTTTGAAGTGACGCAAGAAAATGAAAAGTCAAAGTAACTTTATATGAATATTTCTAGAGCACGAGTTAAAAGTCTTACGATTTTACTCCCTAAAAATTCAGGGAGAGACACTCGTGGTCATGTTTCAGTGCGTCATCAAGGAGGTAGACATAAACGATTTTATAGAAAACTTGGATGGCACAGATCAAAGGAAGGGGTACCTGCGCGAGTTGTTTCGATTGAATATGACCCAAATAGATCTGCTGATATAGCACTTTTGCAGTATGCTGACGGTGAAAAGCAATATATATTAGCTCCGCTTGGACTGAAGCTCGGACAAAAAGTTGTTGAAGGAAGTGCAGTAGATGCGCGTGTTGGAAATGCTATGAAACTCGGGTCTATGCCTGTCGGAACAGTGATCCATAATGTTGAGATAAAACCGGGGCATGGAGCCCAGATGATTCGAAGTGCAGGAACAAGCGCTACAGTTGTGGCAAAAGAAGGAGATAAAGTACAACTTAAGCTTCCTTCCGGAGAAATACGTATTTTTCATAGCAACTGTACAGCAACTGTTGGACAAGTTGGAAATATAGAATGGAAAAATCGGGTTATAGGCAAAGCTGGGAGAAGTAGACATATGGGAATTCGTCCAAGTGTTCGAGGAGTTGCTATGAATCCCAGGTCTCATCCACACGGAGGAGGAGAGGGAAGAAGCGGTATAGGTCTTCCATCGCCAAAAAGTCCATGGGGTAAAAAGACTCTTGGGCTCAAAACAAGAAAAAGAAAAAAGTATAGCGATTCATTTATATTACAAAAAAGAAAAAAGAATAATTAATATTTTTACGTATGGGACAAAAAATACATCCAAAAGGATTTCGATTAGGGACGGTTTTCACTTGGTCATCCAGGTGGTTTTCTCATGCAAAACAATACAAAACATTATTATACGAAGATGTGATGTTGCGGGCTGTACTAACAAAAAAACTTAAAAGTGCAGGCCTTGCGGAAGTTGAAATAGAGCGATCAATTAATACTATGAAGATCATTTTACATGTTTCAAAACCTGGAATAGTCATAGGTCGCGGAGGAAGTGGCTTAGAAGAACTTAAGAAATATATAGAGCATTATATAGCAGATCTTTTTAAGAATACGAATAAAAAATTAGAGACAAAAAAGAAATTAGAAGTAACTGTAGAACCAGTAAAAGAACCAAATCTCAATGCACATCTCGTTGCAACAAATATGGCAGATCAGTTAGTGAAGCGCCTTCCACATAAAAGAGTTGCCAATCAAACAGTTGAGCGAGTTATGTCAAGTGGAGCAAAAGGAGTAAGAATTGTACTTGCAGGACGTATTGCTGGAGCAGAAATTGCCAGACGTGAGAAGTATCAGTCGGGAACTGTTCCACTTTCTACAATTCGCGAAGATATTGACTTTGCTGCAGTTCCCGCGCTAACAAAATCAGGCTATGTAGGGGTTAAAGTATGGATTTGCAGGAAAAGTATTTTATAAAGGAGAGAAATACTATGGCACGATCAAGTAAAAAAGGACCGTATATAGATAAAAAGTTACTTTTAAAGATCATGAAACAAAAAAATGGAGGAGATCGCTCTCCTATAAAAACATGGGCGCGTGATTGTCAGATTCCACCAGATTTTGTTGGTCATCGTTTAGCTATACATAATGGAAGAATTTTTCCTGAGGTTTTTATATCTGAAGCAATGGTTGGACACCGGTTAGGAGAATTTTCACCGACGAGATTATTTCGTGGTCATGGCCAAGTGACAAAGAGAACAATGGATAAGACATAAGTATGGAATATCAAGCAACAGCTAAATATCTACGAATAAGCACACGGAAAGTGAGGATTCTTGCTGATCAAATCCGAACAATGAAGCCGGAAAACGCAATGCATGCAATAAAAGCAATGCCAAACCATGCAGGTAAATTTTTATTTGATGTCATAACATCAGCAATTGCCAATGCAAAACAAAAAAACGCAGATATTCAAGTATTACGTTTTAAAACAATCGAAGTTATGGGTGCTTCATTTATAAAAAGGATGAGAGCAGTATCTCGAGGGCAAGGACATGCATATAAAAAGCGCATGACCCATATTCGAGTGATACTTTCCGATGAAAGGTAATATATGTTAGCACCAAAACGGGCAAAATATAGAAAATCATTTCGAGGAAAACGCGGAGGGAAATCAATTCGTGGTTCTGAGATAAATTTTGGTCAATTTGGACTAAAAGCTATTACCGTTGGATGGGTTGGGAGTCGACAGATAGAAGCCGCTCGGCGAGCGCTAACCCATTATACCCGTCGAGGTGGACGTGTATGGATTCGAATATTTCCAGATAAACCAATAACGAAAAAGCCTCCAGAAACTAGAATGGGAAGCGGCAAAGGAGATGTGAGCGAATACGTAGCAGTTGTTAAACCAGGAAGAATACTTTTTGAAATGGGTGGCGTGAGCGTTGAGCAGGCTCGTGAAGCTATGAGACTTGCAAGTGCAAAATTACCTATACGATCAAAATTTGTACTCAAGGAGCGACTTATATGAAACGAAAAGAAAGGGAATCATTTAAAAATATGAAGCTCGTGGAGCTACAGAAACAAGAAAGTGAACAGACTTACAAGATTGAACAGGCAATGATGAAGCGATACACAGAAGCTCCAAAAAATACACGAGAAATACGAATGATACGCAGAAAGAGAGCATTGATAAAAACGTATATTCGTGAGAAAGAATTAGGAGGAGTTGTATGAAAACGAACACGACAAGTACGCAACTAAAACAAAATGATTCAGAAAAAAGGAAACAAATTATCGGCGAGGTAATATCAGTAGCCATGAAGCAAACGATTATTATAAAAGTTGTGCATATGAAACGACATCCGATATATAAAAAAGCAATAAACCGTACAAATCATTTTGCTGTCGATAGCAATGGGCATACGTTAACAATAGGCGACACTGTTCGCGCAGAAGAAACCCGCCCAATCAGCAAGACGAAACATTATAAAGTTGTTGAAAAAATTATATAAAAAAATATGGTACAACGTCGATCTAAACTCATTGTTGCAGATAATTCAGGATCACAACTTATGACCATAACACACATTTATGGATCATCAAAACGTGACTTTGCGGGTCTTGGTGATGTGGTTCAGTGCGTGGTAAAAAAAGCAGATCCAAACGGAATAGTCAAAGATGATGAATTGGTAAAAGTAGTTATTGTCAGAACAAAAAAAGAGCACCATCGTATGGATGGTTCATATATACGTTTTGACGATAATGCTGGAGTCGTTATTGATACAGCCGACGACAAGAACCCTCGAGGGACACGTGTTTTTGGTCCGATTGCTCGAGAGCTCAAGGAGAAAGGGTTTGACAAAATAATAAGTATGGCAGATGAAGTGTACTAAAAGAGTAAGAGAGGGAGATAGGAAGATAGCAGGAGAGCAAGAGAGGGAGAAGAAAAAGAAAATTATGAAAATAAAAAAAGGAGATACCATAATCGTCACAATAGGAAAAGACAAAGGGAAAAAAGGAAAAGTTGAACACGTTTTTCCCAATGAATATAGTGCGCTTATAACAGGAATCAATGTGTATAAACGGCACATGAAAAAACGCGACGAGAAACATCCAAGTGCTATTATTGATATTTCCAAACCACTTGGTTTTGGGAAATTTTCGATTGTTTGTCCATCATGCGCAAAACCAACAAGAGTGGGATTTCTTGTGACAAAGGGAGAAAAAATGAGAATTTGTAGAAAGTGTGGTAAAAAATTATGACAGCATTACAAGATACATATAAAAAGGACATAGTGCCAAAACTTATAAAAGAATTTGGTATTAAAAATCCAATGGCAGTACCTAAGCTTCTAAAAATTGTCGTAAACTGCGGTCTTGGAGAAGCTTTGAAAGATAAAAAGGTATTAGAAAATATGGCTTCCCAATTGTCTATTATCACTGGTCAGAAGCCACAAATTACACGCGCCAGTCGTGCAATATCTACCTTTAAACTTCGTGCGGGAGATGCAATTGGGCTTAAAGTTACGCTACGAGGGAAACGCATGTACGATTTTTACATGAAATTTGTTGCCATTGCATTACCTCGAGTTCGTGATTTTCGGGGAATTCCGTCAAAGAGATTTGATGGACACGGAAACTATACTTTAGGTATAACAGAACAGACAATATTTCCAGAATTAGAATACCAATTAGTTGATAAAATTCGAGGTTTTGAAATAACATTTGTGACAAGTGCGCATACAGACGAGAAAGGGAAGACGCTTCTAACCCTTCTCGGATTACCTTTTGAGAAAGGATAATATGGCAAAAACGTCAGACGTAGTAAAGTTTTATAAAAAGCAAAAGTATCCTGTGAGACATAAAAATAGGTGTTCTTTATGTGGAAGATCGCGAGCGTACATGCGACATTTTGGCATTTGTCGTCTATGTTTTCGAGCTCTTGCGCATAAAGGAGAACTACCGGGAGTTACAAAGGCGTCTTGGTAAAAAAGGAGAACTATGGTAAATGATCCAATTGCAGACATGCTCATACAAATTAAAAATGCTTCTCTTGCGAGAAAAAGAAGCATTGAGCTTCCATACTCTAAGGCCAAAATGGCACTTGCAGGCATACTTTCTCAAGAGGGATATATTACCGATGTGACGGTAAGCGGAGAGTCGTTTTCTAAAAGACTCCATATAGGAATAAAATACAATGGTGACGTTCCAACGCTTACTGATTTACGTCGAAAAAGTAAACCAGGACTTCGTGTATACATTAAAAAAGATGCAATTCCGACAGTTGTCGGTGGCATGGGTATAGCAATACTTTCTACTCCTGCGGGGGTTATGACGGGTAAAGAAGCGCGAAAAAAAGGAATTGGCGGAGAACTTTTATGTGAAGTTTGGTAATATTATGTCACGAATAGGAAACGCACTCATCACTGTACCTCAAGAAGTTCGCTTAGACATAAGCGATACGTTTGTACGGATTGAAGGACCCAAAGGAGTTCTTGAGCATAGTATTCCATCTCATATTGGCGTCGTTAAAAAGGACAATACCATAGAAGTATCTCGAAAGGAAAATGGATCAGAGTCAAAAGCGTTGCATGGTTTTTTTCGCGCGATACTCGCAAACGCCATTATCGGGGTGACGAAAGACTGGAGTAAAACATTAGAATTATCTGGGGTAGGATATCGTGCAAGTGTCAGCAATAATAATCTTGTTCTTACGGTCGGTTTTTCTCATCCAGTCACTATTATTCCTCCAAAAGGAATACTATTTACTGTTACTGAGGGAAAAATAATTGTTTCAGGTGTTGATCGTCAATCCGTTGGACAAGTTGCAGCAACAATTCGCGCAGTAAAACCGCCGGAGCCATATAAAGGAAAAGGGATAAAATATATGGGTGAATATATCAGAAAGAAAGCAGGTAAGTCAGCAAAAGCAGTTGGCGGAGCACCAGGAGGGACAAAATGATATCCAGGACGACAAAAAGACATACGCGGCAGCGTCGAATTCGGGCTGTAATTGCCGGGACACAAACATACCCGAGAGCAAGTGTTTTTCGTTCGCATACGAGGGTTTCTGTTCAGCTTATCGATGATGAAAAAGGGGTGACGATACTATCTTGCGCAGGAAAAGGAAAAGATAAAAATGCTGCACATGATTTAGGGCTCTCAGTGGCATCTCTAGCTAAAGACAAAGGAATAAAAAAAATCGTGTTTGATCGTGGTGGAAACAAATATCATGGGTCAATACAGACATTAGCAGATGCAATGCGTGAAGGAGGTTTACAATTTTAACTATGAAATATCAAAATTTAGCACAACAACAACGCGTGTCAGAATTTGAAGAGAAAATTGTACAGGTTAATCGTGTCTCAAAAAAGACAAAAGGTGGTAATAAAATTGGTTTTTCTGTTTTAGTCGTTGTCGGTGATCGTAAAGGACGAGTTGGAGTAGGACTCGGGGGAGCACCTGATGTTGCCTCATCTGTCAGAAAAGCCGTAAGTTATGCTAAAAAACATCTGTATACAGTTCCGTTGAAGGGAAGAACTATTCCGCACGAAATTCGTCTAAAACGAGGAGCTGCTCAAGTTCTTCTTAAGCCTGCGCCTCCCGGTACTGGTGTTATAGCAGGTGGCGCGGTTCGTGCGGTAGTTGAAGCCGCTGGAATTCGCGATATTGTATCCAAGATTCTTGGAAGTAAAAATCAAGCATCAAATGTCTATGCGACCATGGAAGCGCTGAAACATTTTAAAGTTCACCCTACAAACATCTAAAGATGTTCCGGGTGTAACTTCTTCTAGGCTGACCCCGACGTACGTCGGGATACAGCCTAGAAGAGTATACAAAATACGAAAGCGTAAAAAATATATGAACCTATCAAGTTTACAATCACTTGTCCGTAGACCAAAAAAACGTATTGGTCGTGGTCATGGATCCGGAAAAGTAAAAACATCCGGTCGTGGTACAAAAGGACAAAATGCACGAGGTAAAGTACGTCGTGGGTTTGAAGGAGGTCAATTAAGCATCATAAAGCGACTGCCGCTACTTCGTGGCAAGGGTAAAAACAGAAGTCAACACGCGAAACCATATCCATTCTCTGTAAAGAAATTAGATTCTCTTTCAAAGGAATCAAAGATAACGTTGGATATATTAAAGAAACACGATATGATAGATAAAGACATTTTTTCTGTCAAAATCCTAGGGCAAGCAACTCTTATGAATGCTTTTACTGTAGAGTTACCATGTTCTCTATCTGCAAAAGAATCAATTGAAAAAGCCGGAGGTCATGTTGCATGAATCAACTCCTTGCGCCTCTTGTAAATAGTTGGAGGACTCCACAACTTCGGCGAAAAATTCTAATTACCGCGGCACTTTTTATTGTTTTTAGAATTTTTGCCCATATTCCAATTCCAGGGGTAGATAGAGCAAAACTCGCATTGTTATTTTCACAGAATCAATTTTTAGGACTTCTTGATATTTTTTCAGGTGGTACACTTGTAAATTTTTCAATTATGGCATTGGGTCTTAATCCATATATCAATGCTTCAATAATATTACAACTTCTCACAATAGTGTTTCCTAAATTAGAAGAACTTTCCAAAGAAGGTGAATACGGTAGAGAAAAAATAAATCAATATACACGATTTCTTACTGTCCCGCTTGCTATTTTACAATCTATCGGGATGTTTGCGTTACTTAAAAATCAAGGAATAATTACCACAGGAGATCCGATAAACCTTATCACTATTATCGTTACTATGGTAACAGGAACTATTTTTGTGATGTGGCTTGGAGAACTCATTACAGAATATGGCATGGGAAACGGTATTTCTCTTCTCATTTTTGCAGGCATCGTTGGACGACTTCCGCTTGTATTTGGCAAAACATTTTCTTCAGTGACGGTAGAGGCGTATACGAATCTTGTTATGTTTGCCGTTCTTGCTATTATCGTTATTGCAGCAACTGTCTATGTAAATGAAGCAGTACGAAAAATTACCGTGCATTATGCAAGGCGAGTGAGAGGAAACAAAATTTATGGAGGTTCATCATCATATTTGCCTCTTCGAGTAAATCAAGCAGGAGTTGTACCCATTATCTTTGCAGTATCACTGGTTCTTTTGCCGTCGCTTCTTGGAGGATTTCTATCACAAGTACGTAGTCCTCTTGCTTCAAATATTGGTAGGCTTTTGACAAGTTTATTTAATCCCAATGGAATTTCGTATAATATTATCTATTTCTTACTTGTTATTGGATTTACATATTTTTATACAGCAATAACTTTTAATCCATCAAAAATAGCAGGAGAAATTCAAAAACATGGTGGTTTTATTCCTGGTATTCGTCCGGGAGCACCGACCGCGTCATATCTAAACTATATTCTTACGCGTATCACACTTGCAGGAGCATTATTTTTGGGTATGATTGCAATATTTCCATCTCTTGCCAGAGGTACGACTGGTGTATCGACGTTACTTGTTGGAGGAACAGGAGTACTTATCGTTGTATCGGTGGTACTTGAGACAGTAAAAACGCTTGAAGCGCAACTTGTCATGAGAAATTATGATGGATTTTTAAAAGAATGACCAATGCTGAATGCAAAATATTTCATTAAGTAAAATTATTCAGCATTTATCATTCAACATTTGGCATTAACCCTTATGCACATAGTTTTTTATGGCCCAGAAGGATCAGGAAAAGGTACACAGGCGAAGCTTCTCAGCGATGCATTGAAACTTCCAATTTTGACATCGGGTGACTTGGTTCGCGATGCTGCAACAAACGATAAAGGAATTATTGGAGAGGTTTGTCGTCAGGCATTATCAGAGGGAAAATATGTGGCAGATAGTGAAATGTTTGTCCTTTGGAAGTGGCGACTAAAGGAAGATGATGCGAAAGACAATTGGATTATGGACGGGTTTCCTAGAAATATTGAACAAGCCAAGTTTCTAGACGACAAGCTTGATAAATATGGATACAAAGTAGATAAAGTATTTTATCTCAATTTAAGCGAAGATGAATCGTATAAACGATTAATAAAGCGCGGGAGACCGCTTCACCCCGGAAGCAGCGAACTTCATGATTCACCGCAACGAATCAAGCAACGCTTGGAAATATATAAACAGGGTGAAAAAAATGTATTAGAATATTTTCGACAAAAGGGAGTGCTTTTAGAAATTAATGCAGATCAGGAAATTGAAGAAGTCCACAAAGCAATCATGTCGAATGTGTCATGAACGAACTTATACTTGTAGCTATCGTTGGAATGCCAGGCGCTGGAAAGAGTACTGCAGCAGATTTTTTTAGGAAAAAAAACATTCCGGTACTTCGATTTGGTGATCAAACAGATATTGGATTAAAGGAATTAAGACTTGAGCGAAACGAAAAGAATGAAAGGGAGTATCGAGAGAAACTGCGACACGATCTGGGCATGGCAGCTATGGCGATAAAGATCGAACCTCGTATTTTAGAATCGGCAAAAAAACATTCTCTCGTTGTATTAGATGGATTATATTCTTGGGAAGAGTATATCTACCTTAGAAAGAAATTTCCTCAAATAAAATTATTATGTATCTACGCAAAGCCTGATGTACGGTATGAGCGTCTCGCTAGTCGCTTGGTGCGCCCTCTTGCTCGCCAAATAGCAGAGAGTAGAGATATTGCAGAAATAGAAAATCTTAATAAAGGTGGTCCTATCGCAAAAGCGGATTATCTTATAAAAAATGAATTATCTGAGAGGGCTTTTGTTCAAGAACTGGAAAATTTTTATAGCTCCTTTATATGATCGATAATAAAACTCCGCAGGAGATTGCCATTATGGTTGAAGGAGGAAAAAAGTTAGGAGATATTCTTCAGATGCTTCTTGTTATGGCTCAACCAGGAATATCACTTCTTGAAATTGACACCAGAGCTGATGATCTTATCAGACAGACGGGTGGCACAGCGTCATTTAAAACCGTTAGAGATTATAAATGGGCGACGTGTTTGTGCGTCAATGAAGTCGTTGTTCACGGGATACCGACAGCTTATATCCTTAAGGATGATGATGTATTGACCATTGATATCGGATTATTATACAAAGGATTGCATACTGATACGGCGTGGACAGTAGAAGTCAAAAGTCAAAAGTCACCTGCCCGCATTGCTACGCAAAGCGTTGCAGGCGGGAAAGTCAAAAGTGAAGATAAAGAGGATTTTTTGAAAATTGGAGAAGAAGCGTTATGGAAGGCGATCGATCAAGCAATTACAGGTAATCGCGTTGGACATATATCAAAAACGATTCAGAAGATCATAGAGAGTGCTGGATATTCTGTAGTAAAGACGCTCGTGGGTCATGGGGTAGGTAAAACTCTTCATGAAGAACCTCAAGTACCAGGAATTCTAAAACTACCTCTTGAAAAGACTCAAGAATTAATCGAAGGAATGACAATAGCAATAGAAGTGATTTATGCCATGGGTGATGCGGAAATAGTCTATGACAATAATGACGGGTGGACGCTTGCAAGTAAAGATCGGTCACTTACAGCTGTTTTTGAGCATACGGTAGCTGTCACGAGTTCCGTTCCGGTTGTCTTGACACGTTCGGCGGCGCTTGGTTTGGTATAATATACCATCGTAAGTGTGTTGAAGGAAAGGTGCCGCTTAGTGTCAACCCTGAGCAAGCTCCGGTTTTAAGACCGGAGAGTCGAAGGGTTGACCAAAGGTGATAAGTGAGATATAATAGCCCATAGGCAGTTGGATAACTTTCAAAAATATTCTTCATGGGCGTGATGGAGAATTTTTTGGGTTGCTACATAATAATCATGGCGCATCAAGGAAGTATTGAGCTAGAAGGAGAAGTTGTCGAATCTTTACCAAATACATTATTTCGAGTAAAGATTCCCAATGGTCGGATAGTCCTATGTCATTTATCTGGGAAAATGCGTCTTCATTTTATCCGACTCATGCCTGGAGATAAAGTGAAACTGGAAATGACACCATATGACGCAACGAAAGGGAGAATAACATACCGATTAAAATAAGAAGCTTAGTAGCCTTGGAAGTTTAGAAGCTTCGTAGTTTAGTTATTAGTAGCTTGGCAATCGTCGAAGCCACTAAGCATCTAAACCTCTAAGCTTCTATATTCTTTTAATATATGAAAGTTCGAGCAAGCATCAAGCCAATGTGTAATAAATGTAAAATTGTCAGACGACGTGGTCGAGTATACATCATTTGTGATAACCCTAAGCACAAACAAAGACAGGGATGACGACAGTAAAAAGTTTATAAAGTTAGAAAGTTCGTAAAGTACGTATGTAGTACTTTACAAACTTTACAAACTTTTGACTTTATAACTTATACATATGGTTCGAATAGTCGGAGTAGATATACCAAATGAAAAAAGAATTGATATAGCGCTTACCTATCTTTATGGCATAGGGAGAGCAAATGTTGTTGGATTATTACAAAAAATACAAATAGACCCTGCTAAACGAACAAACACTCTTTCTGACGATGATGTGAGCCGCATCGCAAAAATATTGGAAAAAGATTATACAGTTGAAGGGGATTTACGTAGAAAGGTTTCAGATGCGATCAAACGACTTCGAGATATTGGTTCATATAGAGGCAGCAGACATGCGAAAAAACTTCCCTCAAGAGGTCAAAGAACAAGGTCAAATGCACGTACGAAGCGAGGCAAACGCGTGACTATAGGAGCGATGAAAAAAGATGATCGTGTGAAGCAAGTAGATAAAACTACGACTGATGATACAAAAAAATAATATTGACATATAAAAATTATGCCCGGACAAAAACAAAATAAAGTCGAACCAAAAGGAAAAGTATTTATTACAGCAACGTTTAATAATACTATCGTCACGATTACTAATAGTGCTGGTGACACAATTTGTTGGGGCTCGTCAGGACTCGTAGGATTTAAAGGGGCTCGAAAATCTACTCCCTATGCAGCAACGACTGCTGTTGAGGCAGTTGCACGAAAAGCACAAGATGCTGGTCTTCGTGAAGTTGAAGTGTATATAAAAGGACCGGGTGCGGGTCGAGATGCTGCGCTTCGGGCGCTAAAGGCAGTTGGCCTTCAGATTAGTCTTATCGCAGATGTAACACCGATTCCACACAATGGTGTAAGAGCGAAGAAAAAAAGGAGAGTATAACGTATGGCACGATATACAGGACCGAAAAATAGATTAGCACGCAGAGAAGGCATTGACTTGGGGCTAAAAACCGTAGGGTCTAAATCCCATGCGAATTTGCTTAAAAGGCTTACGATCCCGCCTGGTATGCATGGCGTGAAAGGAAGACGAAAACAATCTGATTTTGGTTTACAACTTCGAGAAAAGCAGAAGGTAAAACGTATGTATGGACTGCTTGAAAGACAGTTTCGAAAAAATTTTGAACGAGCAAAAAAATGGAAAGGAAATACAGGAGAGAAATTGCTTGAATTTCTTGAACGAAGACTTGATAATACAGTTTTTCGATTAGGACTCGCTCCAACTCGTTCACTTGCTAGACAACTCGTATCTCATAGACACGTTTTTGTTGACGGAGAACGAGTGAACATACCTTCGTGTCTTGTTTTTCCTGGACAAGTCATTTCGCTAACTGGGAAAGCAATGGAAATACCAGCTGTAAAGAAATTACTTGGAGAAACTACGACAAAAATTCCAGAATGGATTATACGAGAAGGTCCAGTAGGTAAAATTGTTCGAAGTCCAAACCGAACTGATATAACAGAAGATATAAACGAACAGCTGATCGTAGAACATTATTCACGGTAGGAGGATGCTTAGAGACATAGAAGTTTAGTATCTTTGAGATTTGTTTCTCTAAACTACTAAATAACTAAACTACTAAGCTTCTAAAATATATGATGGAACCAAATTTTTCTATAAAGACTGAGGTTGAAAAACAAGATTATGGACTTTTCGTGCTTGAACCGCTTGAACAAGGATATGGGCAAACGTTGGGAAATAGCTTGCGACGGGTACTCCTTTCATCTTTACCAGGGTGGGCTATAACATCAGTAAAGATTAGCGGTGTCGCTCATCAGTTCACAACGATTACCGGAGTTAAAGAAGATGTTGTTGAGTTACTACTGAATTTAAAAAAAGTCCGTTTAATCGGAGAAGGAACCGAATCTGTAAAACTTGTATTGTCAAAGAAAGGTCCCGGAGAAGTTTTTGCTTCTGACTTTGAAGTATCAAGTGGTGTAACCATTGCAAATCCTGACCATAGCATAGCGACGCTAAGCGATAAGAAATCAAACTTAGAAATTGAAGCGGTTGCCAGTCGAGGTTTTGGTTATGTCACAAGTGACGAACAACATATAGATGAAGTAGGAGTAATGGTGCTTGATGCCTTTTATTCTCCTGTTATTCGTGTCAACTATCGTGTAGAGGCTACTCGTGTAGGCCGGATGACGAATCTTGATCGTTTGGTTATGGAAATATGGACGGATGGAACCATAATGCCACTAGGAGCTCTCAAGAGTGCAGCAAAAATTCTCGTCTCATTTATGCTACAGGTTTACGAACCAAAAGCATCTGGGTTGCAAGATACGATTGCTGTAACGCCGGCAATTTCAGATGAGGTTCTTAAGATGCGCATTGAAGAACTAGATATTCCAACTCGTATAGTCAATGCACTTTCTCATGGGGGCATTGAGACAATTGGGCAATTACTGGCAACACTGAGACCAGATCTTATGAAGGTAAAAAATTTAGGATCAAAGTCACTTGCTATAGTTGAAGAGAAATTACGTGAAAAAGGAGTAGCACTAACGGTTTAATCTATATGAGACATTCTGTTTTTGGTCGAAAATTATCACGGACAAAAAATGAAAGAAGGAGACTCTTACAAGGTTTAGCAAGAGATATCATCATACGAGGTTTTGTAAAAACTACTCTTTCAAAAGCGAAGGCTGTACAACCTCTTGTAGAGAAGTTGGTGACAAGTGCCAGAAAAGGAGATAACGCAGCACTTCGTTCTCTAGATCAAATACTTTCACAAAAAAAGTCAACAAAATTACTTTTGTCTGATGTTGAAACACGTTTTGGAAAACGATCAAGTGGATTTACGCGAATTGTAAAATTAGGTCAAAGACGAGGGGATGCAACTGAAACCGTACTCCTTCAATTCGTAGATGAACGGATAGAAACAAAAATTATAGCACCGGCCAAAAGTACAACCAAGTCGTCTGATCAAACACAAAAAGAATCGCCGAAAAAAGAATTGAAAAAAATAGTAAAACGAGGACGCCCAAAGAAAACAGTATGAATTCCGAGACTAAACCCACAAAGATTTCTACCGTTATACGTCATTGGCATTTGTTTGATGTAAAAGGAAAAGTGCTCGGACGGGTAACGACAGAAATAGCCCATGCACTTATGGGAAAAGCAAAGCCGTATTTTGTCCGGCATTTAGATTGTGGTGATCATGTCGTGGTTACCAATGCTTCCCATGTTGCAGTAACTGGAGAAAAAGAAAAAACAAAACTCTACAGTCATTATTCTGGTTTTCCAGGTGGGTTGAAGCAAAAACCTCTTTGGAAAGTTCGTATAGAAAAACCAGCAGAAATAATACGACATGCAGTAATGGGGATGTTGCCAAAAAATAAATTACGGGATCGTATGATAACCCGACTCTATGTCTATCCAGAAAGTGAACATCCGTATGAAAAAAAAGTACATACGATACAGAAAAAAAAGATACAAAATTAAAGATATTTAGTATATTTCTATGGCAAAAAAACAAACACAAATAGCTGAAGAAGTAACAGAAGCAAAAGAACCAAAGGTTGCCTATTATGAAGCAATTGGTAGACGTAAAGTTGCAAGCGCACGCGTAAGGTTAAATGTTGTGGGAGATACAAACATAAAAGTACATGGAATAGAGCTAGAAAAAGGATCAATGATAGTAAACGGCAGACAAGTTGAAAGTTATTTTCCAGGAGAAGTAAATAAAAAGATGTATCTTGAGCCATTTCGTACGACAAATACATTAAATCGATTTGCAGTAAGCGTAAGAGTATCTGGTGGTGGCCTGAATGGTCAGCTTGGGGCAGTAATTCACGGAATATCAAGAGCACTTGAAAAAGTCGATAAGGAAAAGTTTCGTCCCATCCTAAAAAAACGTGGATTTATGACACGCGATCCACGAGCAAAACAACGACGGAAAGCAGGTTTTGCAGGGAAGTCTAGGGCGAGAAAGCAAAGTCCGAAACGATAATTTCCTCCTGAGGATAATTCTTTATTTTAAATCATAGCGTAACGACATTATTCGTAGTTTTTTTTCTTTTATACTATAATAGCGACAAGGTTTTTTTGTATGAAATATCCGTCTGTATTTCTCGCTATACTTATCGTTTGGATCGTCGTAGACATACTCGCATTAACGCTTCACAATGAGAGTATCATTTTTCCATTGTATGTTGCGACAATATTTTTTTCGCTCGTGACATTTTTTATTGGATTTTGGAGGAATAAATGAGGATTGTGAAACTCGCGGTATATTTATTGCAGATTATCACAAGTAAAATAACCAAAAAAACTATTCCCGATATTCTATTTGCTGCGGTTTCGGATTTTGGAGGCATGTACATCAAGCTCATACAATTTGTATGCTTGAGGACGAGTATATTCCCAGAGGAAGATAAGCTTCGTTTTTTGAGTTTTTATGATGATGCACCCATGGAACCCCTATCTATAGAACATTACGTTGGAAAAGAGCTAGGGAAAACAGGGTTGTCCCGATTTACCACAATTGATACTATGCCATTTGCATCAGGGACGTTTGGTCAAGTCTATAAAGCACGACTCACAGATGGGACTGACGTAGTCATTAAAGTGAAACGCCCACGCCTCGCTTCGAAGTTGCGATTTGATTTTCTTTTGCTTCGCGTATTCACAAAGGTTTTTAATCTGTTTGTGGAACAGAAAATTATCAATTTAGACTCCACGTTATCAGAATTTGAACAGTCGACATATCTTGAATTGGATTATATACAAGAAGCAAAGAATGCTCTGTATTTTTATAAAATATTCCGTAACCATCCCCGTATCTACATCCCCAAAACGTATCTAGAGCTTTGTACAAATGATATCTTGGTTCAAGAATATGTAGGTGGTGTTGCTGCAACCGATCTTATACGGTTTAATACAAAACATCCTGGGGTCTATCGGGATTGGCTTATCAAAAATTATCATACAGATCCGTATACAATTTTTCCCAATATTGCCTATGATATAGCTATTCAAGGTATAAATCAGGGTGTATTTTATGCCGATCCACATCCTGGCAATATCAAGTTGTTACCAAATAACCATTATGCATATATAGATTTTGGAATTGTCGGCTCGTCGCCTGAAAATAAATTGCTGTATTATGAACTTCTTTCTTCATTTTCCAAAAAAGCAGCGGACATGGATATGGAAAAAATCGGAAGGTCGTTTCTCCAGTGGGGATCAGCCGATCTATTGCAACAAACTCATACGTTTGATGATTATTTTTTAGAAAAAAAGAACTCGTTAACGAACTTTCTCATTGATAAGTATAAATCAATACTGGAAGCCAAGCGGGAAGAATTCCGTTCATTTGACGTAGAAGAAAATTTTTCCCAGTTGTGTTTTAGTATCGTGTCATCCGGAACTCTATTAAACGTGAAAGTACCGCAAAAGTTTCTCCTTTCACTCAAAACTATGATTATTTTTAAATCGTGGGTTACCTACTTAGAGCCTCAGTATCACTTTATGCGCAATACCCATCAGCGCGTACTAAGCGATATAGATCCAAAAACATTAGAAAGTAAGAGAGAGAATACCGTATCTTCCCCCGAAAGATCACTTGAAACAATACTAGAATGGGTAGAAACTATGGGAGAATTAGATTTACCATTTCAACGAATGATAGACAAACAATTTATGCAGAATCTCTATGTTTAAAGCGCTTTTTGTCTATGTAAAATATCCATCGGTTGCCGGAATCATAAGTGTGATTTGGATTGGTTCTGGTATTTTGATGTATTACGATAAACAATTACCGGTCCTTCTGATGGTAGAGATAAACATATTCGTAAGTTTTATTATCGCCCTTATTGGGTTTCGAGTCGATAAAAAGTAAAACGCTTATGCAATTACATGTTGGAGATATTGCACCGGAATTTTCTCTTGTTGACCAAGATGATAAAACGCATAGTCTCAAAGACTATCATGGCAAGCGGGTGCTTCTCTATTTTTATCCCAAAGACGATACGCCCGGGTGCACAAGAGAAGCGTGTAATTTTCGCGATAACATTGAACGATTACAAAAGAAAGTTGTCGTATTTGGCGTGAGCGGTGATTTGGCAACATCTCATCAAAGGTTTGCCAAAAAATATTCGCTGAATTTTCCACTGCTTGCAGATCCGGAGAAAAAAACTATTGCGTCATATGGTGCAGATGGCATAGTATTAACCAAGCGCACGAGCTTTCTCATATCTCCTGACGGAAAAATAGAAAAGATTTATCCAAAAGTGAATCCTGATGCCCACGTTGAAGAAGTATTGCGGGACGTAAGATAACAAATTATAAAATCAAATCCCGGTATCCGACACGGCGTGAGTATCGATTTAGCTTGAATTTCCTTGATGTCGCACACAGAGGGTTTCATAAGAGCTTATTATACGACAGATAAGCAACGCACTAGATAGGTGAGTTTTGTTATAATGACTTAAATGAATATTAGTATTGTTAAAAGAAAATCAAAGTCAATGAAGGCCTTTGATAAGGTAGAATGGAAGTATTACGACCAAAAACATTTTGGTAAAGCAATAGAGTGGGTTACTAAGATTTACTATGCTGAAAGCATATGAGCGCAAGGAGATACTGGGAACGATGGAATTGAAGGTAGAAGGCGGAGTAGGTGCTATAAAAACTTTACTTGTTTCATATCAGAATCATCGATTGGGGATAGGAAGGAAATTGATGCATGAAGCTGAACAAATAACAAAAAGAAACAATGGACACAAATTATTTTTAACTACTGGCAAGAATTGGGACGCATTACACTTTTATAAAGCCTTAGGATTTGAACAAACAGGAGTGCAAAAAAATCATTATTTTGACGTAGACTTTGTTGAAATGAGTAAATTTATCTAACAAACGGTATCTTATATTAGGCGTGTACTAGCTTGATATATAGCGTTCAAGTAAGTCACAACTTGCAGTCAAGTGAGGAGTTGTCTCGTTTTTTCTGATCATTTCACGGATTGTTGTCAGACTCATAAATTTTCCTTCATCGCTTTCTTCTGGATTAAGCTCGTCAATTGTTTGGGCATGGCAAACATACACATACATAAGTTCATTTTCTATGTCATCTTTCACCCTGCATTCGCCAATTGGCGTGAGAGGGAGTTGGAGGCCAAGAAATTTTGTTAGGTTTGTTTCAGCGGTTATTTCAGGTGTATCGTCTTCAAGTATATGAGCACCAACGGATGTGGACCATACCTCAGGATACAATTTTTTCTTTGTTGATCGTTTTCGTACAAAGATATCTCCTTTACTATTTACAACCAATATATGTATTGCTCTATGTAGTGCTCCGGTTTTATGAATTATATCGCAGTTTTCCTTACGAAGAAGAACTTCATTGGAGTTGATAACATATAGCAAAGGTAATTTAGCCACCATAGGTGTAAAGTTTATTTCTAAACGAGGTTGCACCTCGTTTCGCTTTTTTCGATATCGCATTTTTGTGCATGATGAGCATGTCGTGGAGGAAAATTAAAATTTTCATATTTAATCTCTGAGTTTTAGATTTTGTGGGTTTTTAAGATAGTTGCGTGAGGTAGAAACGCGTTGTCCGGATTTCTGTTCCAATTGCCGTCGGGCGTTGCCTGCAATAGTGCCTCCTTCGTGTGCTGCCTTTTTGCTTTTTGGGAATCCTTGTGCATTTTTAGCTCTGGTAATTCTGGTCGTTGATGCTTCGCCAAGCATTGAGAAGATAAGTTCCAAATCATCCATATGATCACGGAGATTTTCTCGTTTGAGATGTTTGTACTTTTTATACTCCGATGGAGTCATGCCAAACGTCGCTTTGGATATTTCTGCAGTAAGAATTGCATATTCTATATCCCCGCCGACGTCGCGTTTTTTCCATTCATCCGTCAATTCCTCGCGAATCACGATGCCACGCATCCGCTTTTCTATCCAATCATCAGAATAGCCTTTGGCTTTATAGAGAGCTCGCGTACGCTTGGTAGCCAATTCCGGATCCTCGATTTCCTGCACCCGTTCATAGCCGACTCTGGCGAGCCATCGTTTAAACGGTTCAGCTTTTGGAGAAGGAATAGATTGAATAATACGAAAGAGTGTTTCGGTGTTAGCGCAATCGGTATCGCGTAGTTTCCCGTCAGGCGCTTCTAATTTCAACTGTACGATTTTTTCGTACAGTTCTTTATAACCTTCGTCTTTTAGCTTGATTTTCAGATCACTCCAGTATCGCCGTGGGATGCTGCTTCCAGTAAGCACTTCGATAATATCAACAACAGAAAACCACCATTCATTGCGGTAAATTGTGCGCCTTATATGTTTACCTTGGAAAATAGCAAGATGGCTTTCTGGCATACGTGAAGTATATCACTATACGAGGCTGCACCTCGTTTTGTCTTCTTCGGACAATCTAAATCTATAAGTGGTATTATTTATGATTATTTATGGTTTGTCGAGTTATATCAAAAAGTTAGAACCGCTTTGTCTTAGCTCGCCCCGCCTTCGGCGGTGCTCGCAATGAGTGCGCGGCGCCTTTACACTGAGCTTGCCGAATGTGCCCCCCCGCCGCGCTTCCGGATTCTTTTTTGCGCGCGCGATTTTCTCGCCCTTCGGGCGAGAAATTACTAATTGGTATACCTTACTGAAGCAACCTCAATTGTTCCTATGGTATTGTATTTACTATCCTGACTTGAGGTAAGGATCCCCGCTATAACAACTTTCTTCCCAACTACTATTTTCCCTGAAATCAAATCCCGTTGATTAAGTTCTTGCAAACCATAATACATACCATCTTTACCCTGTAACCCAAATGTACATTCTAACGTTTGGCCTCCGCTTATATCCCTATGTGGTAGACAATCAATTTGACCCTCAATTTTTGTTTGTCTCTTTTCTATGGATTGTGTATCAACAATGTTAATATGGTCAACAAGGATATAATCTTCGCATGCGCAAATGAGCGCTTCGCAGAAAATTTCTTGAGCAGGATATTTACCAGCAACTTCAACTCTTTTGCCTACGTATTTTTGATCGGAGAGCATTTCTGATTCTCCGGGTTCACCCGGCAAGCGTAACAGCAACATCTTGGTTCCGGTATCAATAATTAAGTCCTTGCCCTCATCGGATACCAGATACATTCCGTTTGAACAGTAGCTTTTTACCTCTCCAAGCTGTGCTCCAGTTTTAATAATCCCTACGAACGAAACTTTTCCAACCGATTTTGTGGGGGAAACCGAAGAGGTGGGAAAGGGTGTAACGTCACTAGTTGTCCTTAATTTTATCAAATTAATACCCACCATCAAAAAAAACAGAAAACCAAACACTAGGCTTGAAATCATCCAGTAGTTTATTCTTGGATTATTCTGAATATTCGTTGGTTGGCTATCAGGATTTTGCCCGATTTGCTGGGTATATTGATCACCAATCTTTATTTTATTTTCCATATATATATATACAAAGAAAAGTATAGCATACTTTGGCGGCGCACGGAGCGCCTCCACCGACTCTTTCGATTTTTCTCTCTTGGTCGGGGAGGAGGGAATTGTTCAACTGACAGTCCCGACTTAGTCGGGATTACTGTCAGTTAATTCGCCTTTGGCGGAACCCCCCTGCCTCTCAGTCTCAGTATAATTTGTGAACAAATTTACTGAGTAAACCTTTACACTGGAAATTTTTTTGTCGAGATTTACGAAAAAGCTTGTCCTGAGCTTGCCGAAGGGTTAGAACCGGATTTCGCAAAGGTTAGCCCGCCTCGCTGGAGTTTATCCTGAGCGCAGTCGAAGGATTATTTTTCCCGCGCGCGATTTTCTCGCCCTTCGGGCGAGTTAAGACTTAATAACCGCTGTAGGTGTTAAACAATTTCTCGTCGATGTAAACCTCGTACTTACACGGAAAGAAGCCAGCAAAGACTGGAAACATATTTTTAACAATTTTAACTTCATGTTTTTCATCATTTCCAACCTTGAAAGTAATGGGTTCTTTTGTACTAAAGGGTGATTTCAACATCTGTAAAGTGTCAATTATACCCTTATCGTCTACCTTGATTACCAATTTTCCCCATAATTGGTTGTAGTCAAAATCAACCGTGTGTTTTTCATTGTTCCCAACAACAAAAGAAAATTTCATAAATTTTCCTCCTATAAAAAAATCCTACTCTTTTTTCAAGTCAAGGTAGGTCTCTATATAACCACAATTTTTACAAGCATATTGAAAAGTCTTTATCTTGTTGACCTTCTCAAATTTCCATTTGCTATATTCCAATTTATCTGTCCACTCCATTCCAACAACACCAACGCTGGGTGCGAAAATACCTTTAGTCATTTCATTGTTACATTTTGGACATTTCATTTATATATTCACCTCCATTTTCCCAATTATAGCAACTTTAAATAAAAATTGTATCGTCTCATAATATCCCTATTGTTTAAATTTCTTAAAATTTGTATATTTATAAGTGAAGTCAGCAAAAGTGAATTGCGTTTTTTAATGGCGCAATCGGACAGTAAGACGCAATTCTTGCTGAGTCCACCGGTTGCGCCATTTAAGTTGGATAAAAGTTCTTTCCTCCTTCGCTAAAGCTACGGAAGGACAAAGCAAAATTTTTGCGTTCCGTAAGTCCTGAGCGAAGTCGTACTTCGATTCCACTCAGTACGACCCTGAGTGTTAGTCGAATGGATCGAAGGATCTTTTTCTTACGAAATTTTGAGAGCCGACTCATTCAGCTGTGCTCCTCGCAGTCTTGACGAAGTGGAAAGGCGCGGTGGGTCAATATAAATTTTTCAAAATGATCGTTGCATCAAAATACTGTTTGTGCTAGTATTAAATCCTAACTCCCCCCAGTTCAACTCGAGCTGGGGGTTTTTCTTGCTTAAAATTCTTAAATCGCCTAGGATAAATTAATGAAAAAGAAAATCCTTGTTCAGTTTGATGGCAGTAACTTCTACAATAAAGTAAAAAGGATTGACAGGCAAATTCATCTTACAACATTTGATTATCTTGGTTTAGCCAAATCAATTACTAAAATTACACTCTATCAGGCGGTATATTATGTCGGTGAAATAAGACAATATGAAAGAAATAAAAAGTCTGAAACGCTTTATTCAAGCCAACAAAAATTATTTACCCATTTAAGAAACCAAAATATAGAAATTAAGTTAGGATATCTTTTGATGTCAAGTGGTAAGTTTCATGAAAAGGGTGTTGATGTTCAAATTGCAGTAGATTTAGTTCGTGGAGCCATAAAAGATGAATATGATATCTGTTATTTAATCTCATCTGATACAGATCTTCTACCAGCTATTCAGACGGCAAAAGATGAAGGCAAGAAAGTAATCTATGTAGGTTTTGAGAATTTTATAAGCCGTGCTCTTTCCAAAAACTGCTCATCATATTTAATCTTGAAAAAAATGCAAATATTAAAATTTAACGCATAAATCTTCAGAAATGCCATACTTTTATTAGATTAGTTATATCGGACAGATACTTTCTTTCCGAGAACCTTTTCGGCAGAAGCACATTGAGATCGCTCAAGGCCTCTAAGCAAGTTCACGGCCTAAAATAATACAAAGTCGTAGACCCTGAGCTTGCCGAAGGGTCGAGATTTACTAGAAAGCTTGTCCTGAGTGAAATCGAAGGATTAGAACCGAATTTTGCAATTGTTAGCCCCGCCTTCGCTTTCAGCTTCGGCAGGGCACAGTCGCCTCGCTGGAGTTTATCCCGATTTTACATCGGGATTATTTTTTGCGTACGCGATTTTGCTCGGCTCTGCCGAGCATTTTAATTTTGCCATTTTTTTATTTCTTTTAAAAACTCAACAAATATTTCATTCTTAAAAGTTTTTAATGATGTGGGGAGTAGCAGTATCCTTGTGGAAATAATCGGATGGCCTTCAACTAACTCTAGCGTTTTAACATAAGAATTTTTTTGTATTGTTTCAGGATTGTTTTTTATCAAATCACAAATTTGATTCCAAATACCAAACCCGGTTTTAAGAAGTAAATCTTCTTTTGCCGGGTATCCACTGATTATTTTAATTTCTTTTTCTTGAGTGGCTTCAAAAATTTTTATTGATTTTAGCGTTTGTAGAAATTCTTTGTATTCGTTTTTAGATAACCCATTTTTGAATTGACTTAAAATTTTCTTATCTTCGGACAGAAGCTTTAAAAAATTCTCAGTAGGTTGTGTTTTAGAAATCTTTTCATGAAAAACTTGAGAATAGTATTTTTTGAGTTTATTCCACCAATAACCAACGGGGGTTTGAGGGTAGTCTTCATACACTAAATATCTATCAAAATGGTAATAGTGATGATCCATAGCTGATAAAAATAAATACATTAAAGAAAGGGCGGAAGATAATTTTTCTTCTGGGTTTTTCAATTCTTTAATCAACTGTGATTTGTCAAAAAGAAAAGTATGAAATTGAAAATATAATGTTACGTTCTTGATGAAATCATCTCTGAATTTTTCAGGATACTTTATGTATAATTTCGTTTCTTCTTCTGTTAGTGGCGGAACATATTTATCTGCACCCTCTACAAATACTACTCCGTCTTGGGATTTTAAGTAATTCCCCCTTTCTCTCATTGGATAAGTAATTTTTATACCTTTATCCTTCCAACGCTTTACGTCTTGCGAAGTAATCCCAATTTTTTCCAAAACAGTTCTATTTCGATTCATAAATTTCACCTTTTGTAGCATCAACGATAATAAGCTGTCCATCTTCTAATACTTTGGTCCCTTTTTTAGTGTTAACAATACAGGGAATTCCAAATTCTCTAGCGACTATCGCAGCATGGCATAAAAGCCCGCCAATATCTGTTACGATTGCACTTGCTTTTCGCATTACAGGCAAGAATAGTGGACTTGTCATCTCTGTTACTAAAATAGAACCCTGTTCAAAATCACCAAAATCATAAGGAAAAACAATTTTCTTTACTTTTCCAGTTGTTGACCCAACGCTTGCAGGAGTCCCTTTTATTATTATTCTCTTACTCATAATTCATTCCCAAGTATACAACTTTTAACAATTTAATGCAGATAAGTTGACATTGGCTTTTATTTTGAAAACATTGTATATTTTAAAGTGTCTCGAACTTTCTTTTATCCGATAAAAAAGTGCGTTTTAGCTGGCAGGAACTGTATCATTTTCTGACGACCCGCACTTGGCGGGTCAAAAATTCGACTTGGTCGAGTTATATCAAAAAGTTAGAACCGAATTTTAGCAACATTTGCTTGCGGCGCTGGAGTTTATCCTGAACGCAGCCGAAGGATTATTTTTTGCGCGCGACTTTTGATCGCGTTAAGGACTTGACCTGAATTCCAAAATCTCACGAGCCTGGTCATTACCCTGGCTAGAGGCATTTTTTAGCATTGGTTCTGTCCATAAGTAGATATAGCTTTCTCTACCCTGTGGAGAAGTTGGTCCCGCATGAGTACCTTCCTGTCGAATATTCAAATGAACCTTTTTAATCCTCGGATCTTCCGTTAGAGCAAATGTTAGCAACCCTGCATAATTATAAGGTCCTGTGGTGCCCATTCTATCAGTGAAATATGTCTCATCTCCTCCAAAATACACCTCCGCCGTTTCTTCTTTAAGCTTTATATCATTAACATAGAATTCTGCCTTAGGATCAGTATATGTTGGGTAGAATTCAGAGAAAACTGAATAAACCATACTCGTGTCCTTAGCTTCCCTAATGCCATTGTCCTTATACATAACCTCTTCCCAACCTTTGTTATATTTACCCTTGGAAACGATCTCATAATTTCCAATCTTTATGTTTTTTAGTTTGTGCATCTCAATTTGGCTCAGATTTAAATTCGTATTTTTAGAAGATTGTTTACCCAGGTAATATCCTCCAAAACCAAAAAGTAATAACCCAATGAGAACGATTACCC
>ORJL011655901.1_pt1 | contig 86393 bp, 69 predicted proteins | sample 1779941 | NCBI WGS metagenome assembly ORJL01 (sample SAMEA104232317, study PRJEB22302) | groundwater metagenome | biome: forest; feature: aquifer; material: groundwater | place: USA | collected 2011-08-07 | depth 5.8 m | reverse complement strand
GCCAAATGAATTTTTCAGCCCATTTATGGGCTGCAGAAAAGGTGATGTCGCTCCTAACGGAGCTTTGAGGCCAAGCACGCTCACGGGGCTACAAATATTTCGTCCCTACGGGACTCTGCTGAAAAGTTGGGACCTTCACTTGATCAGAGTTTCCTTCAGTTTGTCGCTTCAACTTGAGTCAGACTGCGATCAGCGACAAACTGAAGTTTTTCGGATATCTCCGTGTTAGAGTGAGCGCGCAATGTGGAAGTTCGCCAATCCAGTCAAACACCCAATTCCCGAGACACGCTGGCCCACGGCCGAAGAGGCTGCGAAGTCTCTTTTGTTTCAGCCCATCAAGATTGGTTCTCGCAGCCTCGACAGCCGCACCTGGGTGCCGGCGATGGTGCCTTGGCGCGCGACGGAAGATGGCTTCGTCACGCAGGACAACCTGGATTGGTATCGGCGATTCGCTGAGGGACGACCTGCAGCCCTGGTCGTCGAAGCGACGGGCGTGCGCGACATTCCCAGCGGACCACTGCTGCGCATTGGGCACGATCGATTTCTCCCCGGCTTGAAGAAGTTGGTCGAGACGGTGCGCGCAGCGAGCGATGGCCACACCAAACTCTTCATTCAGATCATCGATTTTCTGACAGTGAAACGTCGGCCCGATCCAACGAAATACTTTAGGCGCTTTCTGGAAATCACCGACCATCATCGCCGCACAATCTCGGAGCTGATGGAGGACTCATACTGGCTCGACGCAAATGAAGGCGACGTGCGCGCCTACCTCTCTGACGCGCCGGACGAAGTAATCGATCGCATACTCAACGAGCGCGAGTTGGAATCGCTGGGCTTCGGATATCGCGAGCGGGTCACTGACATGCATCTGCCGCACGTGCGCGAATTGCCGCAGGTGCTTCCTGCTATTTTCGCTGAGGCCGCGCGGCGCGCGCGTGAGGTCGGATTTGACGGCGTCGAGTTGCACTATGCCCATGCTTACACAATGGCGGGATTTCTGAGTGCGCTGAATGATCGCAGCGATGGTTATGGTGGGTCGCGCGAGAATCGCGTGCGTCTGCCGCTCGAAGTCTACCGCGCAGTGCGTAAAACGGTTGGCGGTGATCATGTGGTCGGCGTGCGCTTCCTTGGCGACGAAGTAATCGCCGGCGGCAATCGCATCGACGACGCGGTCCACTTTGGGGTTCAGTTTGCGAAGGCTGGCATGGATTATCTTTCGATCTCGAAAGGCGGAAAGTTCGAAGACGCCGAACAGCCGAAAGTCGGCCAGGCTGTCTATCCATATACCGGTCAGAGCGGTTACGAGTGCATGCCCACGACACTCTCCGACGAACGAGGGCCGTTTGGCCGTTCGGTTCCGCTGGTGGGCGCGATCAAGCGTGCAGTCAATGCCGCTGGATTCACGACCCCAATTGTCGCCACCGGCGGCATCACTACTTTCGAGCAAGCGGAATCAATTCTGCAAAATGGTGATGCAGACATCGCTGGCTTTGCGCGCCAGGCGCTCGCTGATCCCGACTGGTTTCAGAAAGTGAAACAAGGCCGTGGCAAAGAAGTTCGCCGGTGCACTTACACGAACTACTGTGAAGCGTTAGACCAGGCGCATCGACAAGTCACGTGCAAACTTTGGGATCGAAAACAACTCGACGAGCCGGGAATAGCGATGGCTGCGGACGGGCGAAGACGATTGCTGGCGCCGACGTGGGAACGGTGATCCGCGTCATGGAGTCAGTACCACCTGCGGTAGCGGGTGGGCCTAAGCCGGCCCTATCGACCCGCCCGCTTACGCAGGCGGTACTGACCTCATTTCCTCGTATCTCGACACAAACTCAGGATCGCGCCGGCGCAGTGCCTGATCATCAACTTTTCCACTCCGCGTCATCAACTGGTAAGCCAACTCAATTGACGACAAGTGCGTGTAATCTCTGGCGTGCTCAAACCAAACCATGCTGTCGTATGCCGCGGCCTGATAGTCTTCGATTATCGGTTTGCGAACTTCTTCGAATCGTAGCAAAGCCTCAACGGCATCGGACGTTTCATCGAGACATTCCTTCAGAGCGATCGCATCTTCCATCGCCAGCTTGGTGCCCGAACCAATCGAAAAATGGGCCGTGTGCAGAGCGTCGCCCAGCAACCCGACGTTCTCAAAATTCCAATGCCCATTTTTCACGAGCAGGAAGTTGAGCCATTTCGAGTTGTTCGAAAGCAGGGGCTGACCATTTAGGTCCGGTGCGAATACTTCGGCGAGATAGGCGCGCGTGTCTTCCTCTGACATCTCCACGAATCCTGCTCGTTTCCACGTTTGCGGATCGCATTCGACGATGAACGTGCTGGTAGTCTGGTCGAATTTGTACGAATGCGCGGCAAAGACACCTGCCGGCGTTTCGCGAAATGTCAGCGTCAATCCATGGAACAACTGGTTTGTGCCATACCATATATATTTGTTTGGACGGACGCTGAGATCGGGTTGGAAGTGGTCTTTAAAGTTTTGTCTGACGAAGCTGTTCACCCCGTCCGCGGCCACCAGCAGATCACAATTCCCCTTCAGCGAATCATAATCCGCCACTTCAGTTCGAAAACTGATTTCGACGCCAAGTTCTTCACATCGTCTTTGGAGGATCTTGAGCAGACGCAGGCGCGCGATGCCGGAAAAGCTGTTGCCGTGAATCGAAATCTTTTCGCCGCGATGGACTACATCAACATTGTCCCAGGCTTCAAAGTTCCGAGTGATCTCAGCGTGCGATGCTTCATCCGCTGCGCGCAAATTGCTGAGTGTCTTGCCGGAAAACACTACTCCCCAGCCGAAGGTATCGTCCGGCCCGTTGCGTTCATAGATGGTGATGTCATGCGCGGCCTCCGCCTGTTTCATGAGGATGGCGAAGTACATTCCGGCCGGACCGCCGCCGATGATTTTGATCTTCATTCCTGAACAAACGGGGTATAGAGTACCGGCTTCAGCCGGGCTTTTTCCACGCAAGAGAAGACCCGACTAAAGTCGGTACTCTAAACACGCGTCGTTAGCGTAGCTCGTTCAGCGCAGAACCGAGTCTTTTCACGCCTTCCCTAAATAGCTCTGGCTCGGCGCACATGCCGACGCGAAAGTGTTGCGGCGATTCAAAGAAGCGGCCGGGCACGACGGCGGTGTCGTATTTCTCGGTGAGCATGGCGCAGAGATCTTCGACGCGTCCCTTCATCAGACGCGGAAAAGAGGTTGTGCCTGATGCAGTGCGCACAACTCTAAGTTCCTCGCGCAAATCGAGAAATTCACTGAGCACCGCGCGGTTCGTTTCCAAAATCTTTTTGGCGCGGGCGATGATAGCCGGGAGCTTAGCCAGCGCCACGACGCTGAGCCGTTCGGACGGTTGCGGCCCGACAGCTCCGAAAATATCGTGAAGCCTTCGCATCCGCTGCGCCAACTCAGGCTCGGCCAGGATCCAGCCACAGCGCAGGCCGCTCAGGCCGTAACCCTTGGTTATGCTGGTGGTCGCGATAAACTCCGGGCCGAGATGGACCGACGATCTTGGCGCGGCTTCGAACATCGCTTCCAGATAGACTTCATCGACCAGCACGTGCGCGCCAACGCTGCGCGCCATCTCGCCGACTCGCTGAAGTGTTTCTTCGTCTACCAGGACGCTGCTGGGGTTGTGCAAGTTCGTCAAAACGATCAGGCGAGTGCGCTCCGTGATCTGTTTCGCAAGTTCGTCCGTCTCCACACGGAAACCATTCTCAAACGGTCGCGGAAACCGCTTGATGTTCGCGCCGAGATATTCCGCGACGGCCAGGATTGGTTCGTAGGTCGGCTCTTCGATCAGAACTTCGTCGCCATGTTCGAGCGCCGCAGCCATCGCGAGATGATTCGCCATTGAAGTGCCGCCGGAGATCGTGACTACGGACTCAGGCGCGATCTGACAATGCGCGGCCAGCGCCTCAACCAGCGGTCGATAGCCATACGAGTTGTCGCCGTTCAAATCCAGATCTTCGATGTTCGCGCCGAGTTCCGCGAACGGCAGATTGAGAATCCCGCTGAGCCCGAGATCGTATTTCACCTTCGGGCGCGTCTTGGCCCAATGCATGTAGATTGATCGAGTTTTCATTCTTGAATTTGCAATCTGGAATCTCCGAGCCCTCCCTGACGGTCGGGCTAATGCCCCGCTCTCAACCTTGATTCAATCTCTGCTTTCGCACTCGCACCCACACGAAATACACCGGCAAACCGGAAAGCATTATAGCCAATCCGATCAGGCTGTTGCTGGGATAGCGCTGAATCGTGCTGAACGCGACCGCGCCGCAGGCCACGATAAAGAACAGCGTCGTGAAGGGGTGACCGGGAATGCGAAACGATCCGGCGGCGGAAACCCGACCGTTAGGGAGGGTGCTCGCCTCCACGCGACCCTCAGCACCCTCCCTCACGGTCGGGTTTCTGCCTTTCCTGCGAAACGCGAACACGCACGCCGCCGTGAGCGCAAAGAAGATCACATCCGACGAAACTACGTAATTCAGAATCTGTTCGTAACGGCCAGAGAAGCAGATGATGATGGCCAGCGCTCCCTGTAAAGCGATGGCCAGCGCCGGCACGCGCGCGCGATTCAGACGCGCCAGGCTCTTGAAGAACAAGCCATCCTCGGACATCGCGAAATAAACTCTGGGCGCAGTCAGCATGCTCTGACTCAGAAACCCTACTGTAGAAACGGCGATGCCCGCCGCAATAAAGCGCGCGCCGCGCTCGCCCAGCGCCAGACGCATCACCGCGGATGCGGGAGTCTTGGTTGCCGCGAGACCCTGCGGCCCGAGCGCGTACACGCACACGAAATTCACTGAAAGGTAGACCGCAATCACCCCGAGCACGCCGAGCAGCAGCCCGCGCGGCAGATTCTTGCGCGGCTCGCGCACTTCACCCGCCACGAAGCACGCCGTCTGCCAGCCGCCGTATGCGAACTGCACCGGAATCAGCGCCGCGCCGAAAGCAATCAGCGCGTGCCAGATAGTTGGTGACGACTCGGCGGCGATGGTCGTGGCTGCGCTATGCGGAGCGCCGCTCACGGTCAGGCCAAAGATGACCAGCGCGGCGATCGCGACCAGCTTCAGGATCATGAAAACGTTTTGCGTCGTGCTGCCGGCGCGCACCCCCAGACAGTTGATGATCGTCAACACGGCCAGGGCGACCGCGGCGACCAGCGACGCGCGCAGGTCGCTCGCCTGTCCGCCGCCAAGCTCCATCGAGTATTTCGCGAACGTCACCGCGACTGCGGCCATCCCGCCAGTCTGAATCACCAAGAGCAGCGTCCAGCCATAGATGAACGCCAGCGACGGATGAAAAGCATCGCGCAGATAAACGTATTGACCGCCGCTGGCCGAGCTTTGCGAAGAGAGTTCGGCGTAAATGAACGCTCCCGCGAGCGCAATCAAACCGCCAAACGCCCACGCGCCGAGAATCAAAAAGTTTGAGTGGACCTGCTGAGCAACGACGTAAGGATTGATGAAGATTCCACTGCCGATGATCCCGCCCATCACGATCATCGTCGCGTCAAAAGGCCCGAGACGCCGGGCGAGATGAGAATCAGATGAAGTAGGTTTGGTGCTCACTCTTTCAGGAGTTGATTCGCGATGACCAGCTTTTGAATTTCGGAAGTGCCTTCGTAGATGCGTAACGCGCGCACGTCGCGATAAAGCCGCTCCACCATCGTGCCGCGCACCAAACCCGTGCCACCGTGAATCTGCACGGCTTGATCGACGATGCGGCCGGCGGCTTCAGTAGCGAAAAGTTTGGCTTCGCTGGCTTCGCGCGTCGACGTTGCGGCGCCTGAGTCTTTCAAGTACGCGGCGCGGTAGACCAGCAGTCGCCCGGCGTCCAGTTCGGTGGCCATGTCAGCAAGTTTTTCCTGAATCAACTGATGGCCTGAAAGCGGGCGGCCGAATTGCTCGCGCGACTTCGCATGCAGCAAACTCTCGTCGAGCGCGCGCCGCGCCATGCCGCACGCCGCAGCGCCGACGCTGGCGCGAAACATATCCAGCGTTTGCAGAGATAGACGCAGGCCATCTCCCGGCACGCCAATCATATCTTCGGCGGGCACCTTGCAGCCTTTGAATTCAAGTTCGCCGATCGGATGCGGCGCGATCATCTCAGTGCGCTCGGCTACCGCAAAGCCGGGCATACGCGCGCTGACAATGAACGCAGAAATCTCTGGGCGGCCGTCTTCACGCGTGCCGGTGCGCGCGAACACCGTATAGAAATCCGCGACCCCGGCGTTCGAGATGAAGCGCTTGCGGCCGTCGAGGATGTAGGCATCGTCTTCACGACGCGCGGTCGTCTTGATCGCGGTGACATCTGAACCAGCATCGGGTTCAGTCAAGGCAAACGCGGCAATCGCTTGTCCGTTGCGTGCGCGCGCCAACCAGAAATCGCGTACATGTTCGTTGGCCGCCAGACTGATGCTATAAGTGCCCAGCCCCTGCATCACAAAAGCCAGATCGGCCAGCGATGACGAGTACGAAAGCGTTTCGCGGATGATGCAGAAAGAACGGAGATCGAATGCGTGGCCGGGCGCCGCAACGGCATAGCGCAACAGATCGTTCTCGGCGAGCAGCAGGACGTAACCACGGAGGGCTTCGTCGACGTCACCCTCGTCGTCAGCGGCGCGCACTTCGACTTCGCGCTCGGCGAACTCAGCCATCCGATCGGCGAGTACGCGATGGTCGGCCGAGAAGAATGGGGTTGTTTCGATGAAGCTATCCATTTTGGAGTGCGGCGACTAGTCGCCGCTTTGGAAAGCGCTGACTAGTCAGCGCACTTCAAATCACTTGAACTTCGCCGGCCGCTTTTCAATAAACGCCGCGTGTGCTTCGCGGAATTCCGGCGTCTGCATGCACAAAGCCTGCGCGACGGCCTCGGCTTCCAACGCGGATTCAAAACTCATGTTCATTTCGCGGTTCAGCATTTCTTTCGTCTTGGCCAGACCCAGGGCCGGCCCGTGCGCTAACTTCTCAGCAAACTCGCGCGTCGCAGTCTCGAGTTGATCGCGCGGCACCACGCGATTGTACAGGCCGATCCTTTCCGCTTCCTGCGCGGAAATGAAATCGCCGGTCATCAATAATTCGGTTGCTTTCGCCAGACCAACCATGCGTGGCAAAAGGTAAGTCGCTCCCATGTCCGTTCCCGTCAGTCCGACTTTTACGAAGATGAAAGCAATCTTCGCTTCTTCGGCGGCGATGCGAATGTCAGAGGCGAGCGCGATGCACGCCCCGGCACCCGCCGTGGTGCCGTTTAGACTGGCAATGATCGGCTTTGGCAGCGCGCGCATGTTGCGAATCAGTTCGCAGGTGAGGCGCGTAAATTCCAGCAAGCCCGCAGCATCGCGCCCTTGCAACTCGCCGATGATATCGCGCACGTCGCCGCCCGAACAGAACGCTCGGCCCGCGCCGGTGATTACTACGACGCGTACATCTTTTTCATCGCGCAGCGCCGCGAAGAAATCCGTGAGTTCGCGATAGACCTCAAACGTAATCGCGTTCAAGCGCTCGGGGCGATTGAGCGTAATCGTCGCGATGCCGTCGCCTTGTTCGTAGAGAAAACTCTTTGGATTATTCATGTAATACCGCTACGCCTTCAATCTCAATCTGCGCGCGATCTTCCAACAAACCCGCGACTTCCACCAGCACCATCGCCGGAAAGTGTTTGCCCATACGCGCGCGATACCGCTCGCCGATTTCCTTCATGCGCTTTCTGTACTCGTTCTTGTCCGTAACATAGATCACTAGCCGCGCGATTTGTTCGGGCTGGCCACCTGCCTCGGTCACGACCGCGATCACATTGGCCAGCGCGCGATCGAATTGGTCGACCAGATCAGCGCTGACGATTTCTTGCTGCTGATTCCACGCGACCTGCCCGGCGATGAAAAGCAGACGCCCGCCGGCTTCGGTCAAGACGCCATTCGAATAGCCGTGCGGCGCGCCGAGTGATTCAGGATTAATTAACTTGAAAGTCATTTGTGTTGGACGATCTCGAGTTGATTGCCACCCGGATCGCGCACATAGAAACGCGGTGAACCGGGAACGGGGCGGGCGTCGGGAATGATTTCCACACCCCCTTCACGAAATTTATTCTCAGTAGCGCTCAGATCGGAAACTGCGAAGCAAACGTGTCGCGAACTCGACGCGTTATCCGTTCCGTCTTCGACCGAAAGGTGCAACTGCATCGCGCCGATCTCATACCACGCGCCACTCTGACGTGCGGCGGCGGGCTTTGGCACCTGTTGCAGACCAAGCACTGAGCCGTAGAAGTTTTTCGCCGCCGCTTCTAGCTCAGCGGGAACGGTTACGTTGACGTGATGAAGTTGAGTGACCATTTTGGTGCGGTTCTGTACCTAGCGCTCACGGTTCTGTAACCGCGCATTCAACTCGGCGGACTTGTTCCGCGGCACGCTCAAGCTCTGCCATTCACTGGATCTGAAATGCTTCGCCAGAAAAACGATCTGACCAACATGATAGGCGTAATGCGCGAGCTGCCGATTGGTAGCCTGAATCACGGTGTGATCCTGTCCGCGAATCCTTACCGTGCGCATGAGATCGTCAGGCTGCAGAGGTTCGACTGCATCAAAGACGCACTTCCAACCTTGCTCCCAATAAGCGAGCATGTCATCACGCGTGGTGCCCGGCGGCATCTCGAATTCCAGGTCGCGGTCGCGTTCCGGTTTTTCGCCGTCGGTAGTCAGAAAGTCACTCCAGCGCGAGATCATATTCCCGGCCATGTGCTTTATGTTCACCGCGATGCTGTTCGATTCTTTATCGAGCGTCTTGAAGAAGTCTTCGTCGCTAATTTGCGCAAACGCGCGTTCCGCGAGTTTCTTGTAATCGCGAAAAGTCCTAATCGCGTCGGCGAGATAATGGCGGGCGGGTGATTGATCGGACATACGAACCTCGAAACGAAAGCGTCGATCAGCCAGCGAAGCTGGCGAAATATTAGTAGCCCACAGCGCAAGCTGTGGGTTTAGTCGTCAACCCAATATCCCAGCCCCGGCAGGGGCGACAGGAAACCCGCCGCGAATTATGTCGCCCGCTAAAGCGGGCTCATTCAATTCGTCTCGTCGCTACCCACAGCTTGCGCCGTGGGCTACTGATATACCGCCGGCTTCGCCGGCTGGTTGAATCAACTCTTCGAGTCTCGGATGGCGGCGCCAACCTCTTCACGTTTCACGCCGCGCTGCTCTCCGGATTTCATGTCTTTGATCGCGACCTCTCCGCGCACGCGCTCGTCGTCGCCGATGATTGCCACGAACGGTATACCGCGCGACGATGCATACTTGAACTGCTTGCCCATCTTGTCAGCTTCCGGATAGAGATCAACTCGCAGCCCACGGCTTCTTAGTTCGGACGCCAGTGCGATTGATTCGCCAACCGAGTCTTCGTTCCAAACCGTAACCATCACATCAGCGGGCGATGAAACCAATTCAGCGGGAAACATATTGCGCTCGCTCATCACGACGATGATCCGCTCAAGGCCGAGAGAGAAACCACACGCCGGAACATCTTTGCCGAGGAACATACCCACGAGGTTGTCATAGCGTCCACCGCCACCCAGACTCCCCGCAAGATCGGCAACATTAATCTCAATGATCGCGCCGGTGTAGTACGAGAGCCCGCGTGCCAGCGCCGGATCGATCTTGATTCGCGAGGCGACGCCGTCAGCGGCGGCAAGCGTCATGATCGATTGCAGCTCATCGACTCCGCGCGCGCCCGCTTCATTGTCGCCGACAGCTTCGACCAGCCGGCCCAGAATCGCCTTGTTCAGCGCTGCGTGCTTTACAATGGGATCTTCGCCAGCGGCAATCTCGGCGGCGTGCTCAAGTGAACTGAGCGCGGTGAAGAAACCGAGCACGCGCTTGCCCACGGCCTCTTCAACGCCACGTTCAGCGAATTCCTTTTCAACGCCTGCCGGTCCAATCTTGTCCAGCTTGTCCAGAGCAATCAACGCGTCGTCGTGCTTTTCCGCTGGCACGCCGGCATTGTCCAGTACCGCCGCCAACGCTCGGCGATGATTCAAGCGTATCGTAAAGTCGCTGAAGCCCAGCGCGACCAACGCATCACTCGCCGCGGCGCAAATCTCAGCCTCAACCACCATCGACTTCGATCCCAGCACATCGACATCGCATTGATAGAACTCGCGAAAGCGGCCGCGCGCGGGGCGATCGGCACGCCATACAGGTTGAATCTGATAGCGCTTGAAAAACTTTGGCAGCCCGTTCTGATACTGCGCGACGACGCGCGCCAAAGGCACGGTCAGATCGTAGCGCAGCGCCAGATCGGCTTCGCCGGTTTTTTCATGTTCACCGCGCTTGAGGATCTTGAAGATGAGTTGATTGCCTTCTTCGCCATACTTGCCCATCAGGGTTTCGATGTTTTCGACAGCGGGAGTTTCCAGAGGTTCGAAGCCATAGCGCTCGTACACTTCCTTGATCACGCCAATGACGTACTCGCGTTTGCGCACGTCGGCGGGCAGAAAGTCGCGCATGCCGCGCGCTGGTTGTGTTTTGGTTGAAGCCATCTTTGATTAGCGCGCCATAATAACAGAGTATCCACGGAAGATAGTATCCGCAGATTACGCAGATTCCACGGATTAGGTAAAGCAAAGAGCAGAGAGCTAAGGGCGAAGAGCTAAGCGCCAAGTGCACTTTGCTCCTGGCTCTTTTATCTGTGAAATCTGCGGAATCTGCGGATGCTCCTCTTGCAATCCTTGTAACTTTCCGAGTATAAGCAACGTCAATTCAACGAAACGTTCGTCCGCCTTTGTTGCGATAGTGGTTCCGTTGCGAACGAGCCCGGTTTTCCAACTCAAATTCTAAATTAGGAGTCTCTCAAAATGATTCGACGCCAATTTGCCGCCACGCTTCTGCTTTTCACTTTGGTTGTGCCGTATGCCGTGTTCGGCCAGGGGCCGGGAGCGCAACAGCAACCCGCACCCGATCCAAACGATCCGGTCGTCCGCATCAAGGATGAGGGAATGAATAGATCACAGGTGATGCAGACGCTTTCTTATCTGAGTGACGTGATCGGGCCCCGACTGACTGCGTCGCCGAACATGAAGCGTGCCAACAACTGGACGCGCGAGACGCTGGAAAAATGGGGCATGCAGAACGCGCACCTCGAAGCGTGGGGCCCGTTCGGGCGCGGCTGGGCGCTGAAGCGTTTCAGCGCGCAGGTTACCGACCCGCAAGACATTCCGCTCATTGCCTATCCAAAAGCGTGGTCGCCTTCGACGAATGGCGCGATCACCGGTGAGGTGGTTTTCCTCGACGCAAAGACCGAAGCGGATTTGGAAAAGTATAAAGGCAAGTTGAAAGGCGCGATCGTTTTGACGCAGGCGCCGCGCGAGTTGAAAGCGCGCTTTGAACCGCTGGGCCGGCGACAAGACGAGAAGACTCTGCTGGCGCTCGCTGACTCGCCCGCGCCGGGTGGCGGACCAAATCGTGGCGGCGGTGGCGGTGGTTTTCGCATGACGCCTGAGCAGCGCGCAGCGGCGCAGTTCAACGTGCGCAAGCTGATGTTCGCTCAGGAAGAAGGCGCGGCGGTGCTTGCAGATGCCAGCCGTGCCGGTGATGGCGGAACGATCTTTGTACAGCAAGCAACCGTGCCGCAGCCCGTGCCTGAAGTTCCTTTCGGTCCAGGCGCGCCGCGGCAGAAAGCCGCTTACGACAAAGACGCGCCAAAGTACCTGCCGCAGATCACTCTGGCGAATGAACACTACAATCGCATCATGCGCATGCTGCAGGCCGGCGAAAAAGTGAAGATGGAAGTGAACATCGCGGTCGAATGGCAGGACGCCGATCCGATGGGTTACAACACGATCGCGGAAATTCCCGGCAGCGATCCGACCTTGAAGGATGAAATCGTGATGCTGGGCGGCCACATGGATTCGTGGCACGCGGGCACGGGCGCCACCGACAATGGCGCGGGCGTCGCGGTCGCGATGGAAGCAATGCGCATCATTCAAACTCTCGGTTTGAAACCGAAGCGGACAATTCGCATCGGATTGTGGACTGGTGAAGAACAGGGGCTGCTCGGTTCCGCGGCATACGTGGCGCAGCATTTTGGCAAACTCGAGCCCGGCAATCCCGGCGTCGTTCCTCCGGGAACGCCGAACAGTCAGCCGGCCGCGCCGCCAAAGCTAACGACGATGCCCGATTATGAAAAGTTCGATTGCTATTTCAATCTCGACAACGGCACGGGCAAGATCCGCGGCGTCTATCTGCAGGGAAATGAAAATGTGCGTTCGCTGTTCCGGCAGTGGCTGATGCCGTTCCGCGACCTGGGAGCACAGACGCTTTCGATCTCAAACACCGGCGGCACCGATCATCTTTCATTCGATCGCATAGGCTTGCCCGGCTTCCAATTCATTCAGGACGAGATTGAATACGACACGCGCACGCACCACTCAAACATGGACGTGTTCGATCGCATACAGGCCGACGATATGAAGCAGGCCGCGACGATCATGGCCGCTTTCGTTTACAACACAGCCAATCGGGATGAAAAGATTCCCCGCAAGCCGGCGCCGGGACGATAAGCAGTAGGCAGTAGGCAGAAAGCAGCAGGCAGAAAGAAACGGGTGAGGGTCTTCATAGACTCCCGCCCGTTTTGTTTCAGGCTGCGGAAGCAGGGGCTACTTTGCGCCGATGACGATCTCTGACCAGTAACGCCGCAGCTTGTCGCGGTTGGCTTTTCGGTAAGTGTCATAATCGCGCGCGATGCCTTTGTCGGGCTTCGCAAACAACATGTACGCTTCCAGCAGACCGGCGTCATTCAGCTTCTTTAGATTCTCGAGCGAAGGCGTCAACTTCTTAACTTTCTTTTCCTTCGTTTGAGTTTGGACGGATTCCAGCACTAGCCGCAACGCATCCATCTCTTCCGCCAGGCTGTGCCTGTAACTAGTTTCATTGGGATAGGCCTTGGCGAACTTGTCGCTCAGGGTGCCATCCTTCTTGTTCATCCAATTGGCGCGAACGATGCTGTACATCAGCCAGGCCGCGGAGCCGTCATCCTTTTCCTTCAACATCAGGTCGTCGATGGTGATGTTTATTTCGCCGGCCTTGTTCGAGGTGACATTAGTCGGAATATCGATGCGCGGATGTCCAAGCTGCACCTGATTCTGTCGTCCCCATTTGGACAAGCCGGAATAGACGAGCTGATTGTACGGGTCCGCGACGATTGCATCGATGAACTTAGTGCGCGCCTCGTCGTTCTTGCCATACTCCAACAGAGCGTCGCCCCAATAGCGATAAGCAGTTTCGATATTAGGATCGATTGCGATCGCTTTGCTGAACCACTCGCCCGCTTTGTCAAAGAAGGCACTGCGTTCGGCGGCGTCGGTGGAGTTGTGACCACGCTTGAACTGCATGTCGCCGGCAAAAAGCGCCGCGTGATAAAGCTTTGGATCGATTTGCAACGCACGAGTGTAAGCGGCCAGCGCTTTGTCGAGATCGCCGTGAGCATAAGCTGACTCGCCATCGTTCATTGCACTCTCGGCTTCAGGATTGCTCGAGAACTTAGGCATGTCGCCGCCATCCGGCGGGATTGAAGCCAGCATTTGATCGAGCAGCGCGTCGGCCATCCCCAGCTCTTTGGCGCGCACCAGGTGACTTCGCGCTCGCACGCGCTCCTGCTTTCGAGCAGCCGAATCCTTTATGTCAGCGGTCTTTGCGAGGATGCAAAAACCCAGATAGAACTGAACGTCGCGATCCTTAGGGTTCTGCGCCGCGAGCTTTTCGAGGATCGGCAGCGCCTGCACTGTCTTGCTTTCGTCAAGGAGTTGAGCAACACGTTGCTTTTCCGCTTCATAGTCGGTCTGTTGGGCGATGACGCTAACGTTCATCGAAAAGACGAGCGCGACCATCGTTGACAGACAAGTATTGAGGAAGATTCTTTTTGCGGTTAAGCTGTGCTTGAACACTTGAAACCTCCGGAGGTTGGAGAAGTTTTGTCGGAGACGCGGGCAGTCTAGGGCCGAATTCTGAGACGTGTCAACGCGTTTAGGGCGATTCAACGCGCCAGGAAAATCGAGCGAGCAGCGAGCGGTGTACAGAGTACCAACTTTAGTTGGGTTGTTCGCGCCGAAAAACGCCCGACTGAAGTCGGTACTCTGTACACCCGTTGTCAACAAGAGGCTAACTCACCGGACTTGACTACTTAGTACGGAAAACGTAATGACCGTGTCCCATTTACTCGAAGTCAAAAATCTTCACACGTACTTTCAGACGCGCGAGGGGTTGGTGCGCGCGGTCGATGGCGTGAGTTTCCATCTCGATCGCGGGGAGTTGCTTGGGCTAGTTGGCGAGAGCGGTTGTGGCAAGTCGATGACCGCGCTTTCCGTAATGCGTTTGATCGCGCCGCCCGGGAAACTTGTCGCTGGCGAGATTTTGTTCGAAGGCAAGAATCTGTTGCAGGTTTCGAACTCGGAAATGCGCAGCGTGCGCGGCAACGACATCGCGATGATCTTTCAGGATCCAATGACTTCGCTGAATCCGGTGTTCACCGTTGGCGAGCAGATTGCCGAGGCTTTGCGCCTGCATCGCAATCTTTCACGAAAGGACGCGCGCGCCGGGGCGATCGAAGCCATGCGAGAGGTCGCAATTCCCGATCCGGCGGTACGCGCGGACGACTATCCGCATCAGCTTTCCGGCGGCATGCGACAGCGAGTAATGATTGCGATGGCGCTTGCCTGCGATCCAAAACTTTTGATTGCCGACGAACCGACGACGGCGCTTGACGTCACGATCCAGGCGCAAATTCTTGAACTGTTGAATGGATTGCGAAAGACGCGTGAACTCGCGGTCCTTTTGATCACTCACGATCTCGGCGTGGTGGCTGAAGTTGCCGAGCGCGTCGCGGTGATGTACACGGGAAAGATTGTCGAAGCCTCGCCGGTGGATGAATTGTTCGCGCGACCGAAGCATCCGTACACCGAAGGTCTGCTAAGATCAGTACCGAAGCTAACGGCGAAAGATGTTGGCAAGGCCGAACGCTTGCAAACGATCGAAGGAACGGTGCCCAAGCCGACGGCGCTGCCGGCGGGTTGTCACTTCGAACCGCGTTGTTCGTATCGTATGGCCCGATGCAAGGAAGCGGAAATTGCGTTGTATCCGGTTGGTGCGGGCGTGACCGCGCGTTGTGTGTTATATGATCCGGCAACGACGCCCGACAATTTCACCACAGAGGCACAGAGTACGCACAGAGGACCACAGAGTTTTTCTCCGTGAGTCTCTGTGAACCTCCGTGTCTCTGTGGTGAAAAATCGATTCGCTAAATGATCCCTGAACAAAATCACATGCTCGTCCGCGTCCGCGGACTCGTCAAGCATTTCCCTGTCGAAGGCAGCGACGACGTGATCCACGCGGTCGATGATGTCTCATTCGAAATCGTCCGCGGCGAGACTCTGGGTTTGGTTGGCGAATCGGGTTGTGGAAAGTCCACGGCCGGCCGCTGTCTCTTGCGTCTAATCGAACCTACGGCCGGTGAGATTACTTTCAACGATCGTGATGTGACCAAGATGGGCAAGCGCGAGCTGCGCGAGTTGCGGCGCGAGATGCAAATCATTTTTCAGGACCCGCAGGCGTCGCTGAACCCGCGCATGAAAGTCGGCGACATCATTGCCGAGCCGCTGGTGATTCACAAGATCGGCACGAAACAGGAAAGACGCGAGCGCGTGGCGTGGCTGCTGGGCAAGGTCGGTCTTGACGCAGATTTCATGAAGCGCTACAGCCATGAATTCTCGGGCGGCCAGTTGCAACGCATTGGCGTCGCTCGCGCGCTGGCGCTGAATCCGAAACTGATCGTCGCGGATGAACCTGTCTCGGCACTAGATGTTTCCGTACAGGCGCAGGTCGTCAATCTCTTGCAGGACCTGCAGAAGGAATTCGACTTAACTTATCTTTTCATCTCGCATGGACTGGCGGTCGTCGAGCATATCTCGACGCGTGTCGCCGTGATGTACGTCGGACGCATCGTCGAGATCGCCAGCGCGCTTGAGCTTTACGCACGGCCACTGCATCCATATACACAGGCGCTTTTGTCAGCGATCCCGATTCCAGATCCAAAAGAAAAACGCGACCGAATCATTTTGAGAGGCGACGTGCCCACGGCGCGGAATCCACCGACGGGTTGTCGTTTTCGCACACGCTGTCCGATTGCGATTGACGAATGCTCCCGAATCGATCCAGAGTTGCGCGAAATTTCACTTGGACACAGCGTCGCGTGCATTCGAGTTGAGGGGTACGATACGAGCGGGGCAGTAGCCCCACCGTAAGGGCGTGGTTTGGTAGTGTCCTGCGGCGTCGGGTGAAACTTTGGCGCTGGAATGGCCGTATCAAGATTTCTTAACTACCATAACACGCCCTTGCTTACGCGCGGGCTACCGCAACCGGACGGAGCGGCATTCTCCCCGTCCTCTAACTTAGCCGGAGGAAGAAACCATGAGCGATCCGAATCAGGAGTTTCAGGCACCACCACCGCCGCCAACAATTGCTGACGAGAAGCCTCAGCGAGCAACGAAACTAATCCCGTATGCCATCGGTCTTTTTGTCATCGGTCTGATCCTGTGCGTGTTGGGGATCGTCAAGGTATTGACCGGCGGAATTGGCACCGGAGCGGCGTTCGCTTTTTGGGGAGTGCTGCTTTTTGCTTTCAGCTTTATTCCCCTGCCGCAAACGAAGGGTGATGAAGAGCCGCCGATGTCGGGACCAGAGAAGATTCTGGGAATCTTTTACGAGCCGACCCGCGTCTTTCGCAACCTCAGAGCGCATCCGCGCTGGCTGTCAGCGTTTCTGGTAATCGCGATCGTCAATGCCATCTACGCCGCTGCCTTTGTGCAACGGCTGACTCCCGAGAAAATCGTTGACTACACGATGGAGAAAATGGAGTCGAGTCCAATCAAGCCTCCGCCAGAAGCGATGGCGAAAGTGAAAGAGGACGCGCTTTCCGCCGCGAAGCAGCCGATTCAAAGAGTGCAGACGACGGCCAAGAGTTTTGTCGGCATCTTCGTCTTTGTTTGTTTTGTCGCGGCACTTTGTTTGTTAGGCGTGCTCGCGTTCGGCGGCCGAATGAATTTCTGGCAGGCGTTCGCGGCCGTGCTCTACGCGTACATGCCGGTGGCGGTTATCAGCAAGCTCGTGAGTACGGTGATTCTCTTCATCAAGTCTCCCGATGATATTCATCCCATCCTCGGCCAAGAGACTCTCTTGACGGACAATCTCGGCGTACTGTTCAAGCCGGCCGATCATCCGGTGCTGTTTGTGGTGGGCACCGCCTTTGGCGTTCTCTCTTTTTACGGGATGTGGTTGAAAGCCAAGGGTCTGGCGACTGCTGGTCAAAAAGTGAGTTCCGGCGCCGCGTGGGGCGTTACGATAACTCTGTTTGTGCTGAGTCTGATTATCGGAATGATCTTTGCAACGCTGTTCTCAGGCTTCATGTCCTGAGTCCGCGAAGCGGACGATGAGAATAGCCCAGCGATTCATCGCTGGGTGAACGATGAGATTTAACAACGAAGCCCGCGAAGCGGGCGACAGACATTGCCGATTCTTCTGTCGCCCGCTTCGCGGGCTTCTATCGCTTCCTGATGGTGACCCAGCACTAAAGTGCTGGGCTACTTTCAACCGTCCGCTTCGCGGACGAAGAACATGCCACACAGCTGCTTATTCGTACCTCAGTGACTCGATTGGATCGAGCCGCGCGGCTTTCCACGCCGGCCACAATCCGAAAATCATGCCGATGCCGACGCTGGCAACAAAGCCCATCGCCGGCGCCCACCACGGCACGTACGACGGCATGATCAGTTTCACCAGCAACGTCAGCAGCCAACCAATTCCCAATCCCACCAATCCGCCAAATCCGGTCAGGGTCATCGCCTCGATCAGGAATTGCCACATGATGTCTCTACGGCGAGCGCCGATGGCTTTGCGGACGCCGATTTCGCGCGTGCGCTCGGTCACGGAGACCAGCATGATGTTCATCACGCCGATGCCGCCAACCATCAAGCCGACCGACGAGATCACGATCATGCCAATCGCAATTCCGGCGGTGATCGAATGGAAAGTGCTAATCAAGGATTCGGTCGTTTCGATGCCAAAGTTATCAGGCTTGCCAAAAGAAACATTTCGCCGCACGCGCAGCATGTCGGTGACCTGATCCATTGCCTCCTGCATCAGGCCCGGCTTGGCCACCGCCAGCAGATAAACATCTTCCGAGTTGGGCTTTAGTTTGCGCGCTACGTTGTATGGCAGGTAGATGACGTTGTTCTGATCGTCGCTGCCGCCGCTGAACAAAAACTGCTCGCGCTTTTCCAGCCGGCCGACGACGCGGTATCCCTCTGAGCCGATCTTGATCGTTTGGCCTACCGGCGATCCGGTCTTAAAAAAATCATCGGCCACTTTTGATCCGACGACGCAGACGTTCTCGTTGGAATCGTTTTCGAATTGAGAAAAAAAGCGTCCCTCACCAATGATCTGCGTCCCGGCTTTTTCAAAGTCCGGGAGCGTTCCCTGCAATGCAACCGAGGCGGAGGTCTTGCCGCCGCCGCTCACCAGAAGCTTCTGTCCGAAGAAGTTGTTAGTAATTTCGAGAAAGGGAACGGCCACGTCGATCGCCGGAAGCTTCGAAAGTGCGATCGCGTCGTCAAACGTCAAAGGCTTGCGCATACGCTCTTCGCGCGAGCGCCGGCCGACGTGAATGCCCGGGTTCTCTTTCTGGATGTACATCGAGCGCGTGCCGAACGATTCGACTTCTCTAGTAACAGCGGTGTCGAAACCGGCAATCACTGACGCGATGAGCATCACAGTTATGACGCCGATAATCACACCAGTGACGGTGAGAAAAGAGCGAAGCTTGTTAGCGCGCAAGGTCGCCAACGCCAGCCAGAGATTCTCGGTGATGTCGCTTCTAAAGAGTTTCATAGCTATGTCTCGGCGCGTAACGCTTCAATCGGATCAAGTCGCGCAGCCTTCCAGGCCGGAAAAAGTCCCGACGCTACACCCGCAACCGCTGAAACGCCAATCGCACCTACAATCGCACCCGGCGAAAGATACGTCTGAAGGAAGATTTCGGTCATGATCCTTCCGACAATCCAGGCAAGAAACACGCCGATCGCACCGCCGATGGTGGCCAATGTAACCGCTTCAGCTAAGAACTGTTTTAAGATGTCGACCCGACGCGCCCCAAGCGACTTGCGCAGTCCGATCTCTTTCGTGCGCTCGGTCACGGAAACGAGCATGATGTTCATAATCACAATGGCCCCGACCACCAGGGCGATGCCCGGAACCCCCATTGCTACGATAAAGAACGTACCAAAGATCCGATCGCGTATTCCTAAGATCGCGTCGGGAGTGACGATGCCAAAGTTGTCTTTCTCGTTCTTGCCCAGATGGCGGCGCGCGCGGATCAGAAATCGCGCTTCATCGACCGCGTCGTTGAAGGTTCCGTCCGTCTTGGAAGTTGCGGTGAAGTAAAGCGAGCGCTGTCGCATCAAAGGCCCAAAATCAAGGGCATAGGTTTTTAGCGGGATCACGACAAAGGCGTCCTGCGGAATCCCGAACACGGTACCCTTGACTGCTTCGATTCCGATCACTCGATAGGGTAAACCGCGGATCTCGATCTCTCCGCCGATGGCGTTGCCGGCCGGAAAAAGTTTGCCGGCGATGTCTGTGCCCACATAAGCCACGCGCGCGGCGCCATCAGCTTCGGTGTCGGTGAAGAAGCGCCCGTCCGCGATGTTGCGATTATCGATGTCGGCCGTGTTGGCCGTAGCGCCAATCACGAACACGTCGTCGAGGACTTGAAGGTCGCGTTTGATCTGGGCGGGTGTGCCGCGCGCCTTGGCTCCAATCTTGCCGATCAGAGTGGCGCGCTCTTTCAAGTACTGATAATCGTCGAGCGTCAGCTCTTTGTTGCGCCGCTGGGCGGCGGCGATCGTGTCCGTGTCTTTGAAATCCTCGAACGGGTTGAAGCGCTGAATCGAAAAGGATTTGGCGCCGATGCCGGCGATCTTTTCGTCGATGTAAACGTTGAAGCCCTGAATTAGCGATACCACCGTGACAAACGCCGTCACGCCGACAACCATTCCGAGCAACGTCAGCGCGGAGCGCAACTTGTGCGCCCAGATGGCCGCGATTGCAACTTTCAGGATTTCTATGAACTTCACGGTTTTAGTACGGAATGAGACTTATTTTGGTTTCTGCTCTCAGAGTCCGCGCAGCGGACGAATCGAAAATAGCCCAGCGATTTATCGCTGGGGAGAAGAGATTATTATTTGATTCTTAGTCCGCGCAGCGGACGGCAGAGGTCCAACACCAATTCAACGCTACTTTCTGTCGCCCGTTCCACGGGCTCTTGCGAGCTCTCGTTGTCGCGTTCCCAGCACTAAAGTGCAGGGCTATTTTCGATCGTCCGCTGCGCGGACTCACCTACTACTCCCACCTTAACGACTCAATCGGATCCAGGCGGGCGGCCTTCCAGGCGGGCCACAAACCGAAGACGATGCCTACGCCGGCTGAGATTCCAATCCCGACGATGACTGCCCAAGCGGGAACGTATGCCGGCAGCGGCGAGTATTTGTTCATTAGGTAAGCCGCAAGTTCGCCGATCCCCAATCCGATCAGTCCGCCAATTGCGGTCAGTACTACCGCTTCGATCAGAAACTGCGACAGAATATTAATGCGCGTGGCGCCGACGGCTTTGCGCACGCCAATCTCGCGCGTCCTTTCGGTTACCGACACCAGCATGATGTTCATCACCCCAATGCCGCCAATCATAAGCGCTACCGCCGAAACTGCCGTCAGCACCAAAAACGTAGCACCTGTCAATTGATTATAGATGTCCAACAGCGCGTCCTGTGATGAAATGCCGAAGCTGTCAGGAGCGCCGTGCGGCACTTGCCGGCGCCGACGCAGGATGTCCGTCATCTCATCGATCCCGCTTTTGACATAAGCGCGCGACACGGGCCGCACGATGATCGCGAAGATCGTGGCCGGAAAATCCATCTCGGGATAGTACTTGTGAAAGGTCGAGATCGGAATGTACATCTGGTTGTCGCGTGATTGGCCAAAGATCTGGCCGAGCGGCTCCATCACCCCGATGACCTTGAATGGTCGTCCCGCGATCTTAACTTCCTTGTCGAGCGGGTCCTCGTAGGGAAAGAGCGCGCGGACCAGATCCTGCCCAACCACGCACACGTTAGCGCGATCTTCAACGTCAAGATCGGAGATGAAGCGCCCATAGCCAACATAGTTCGACAGCGTAAATTCGTGGTAAGTCGTGACGCCCAGCAGAATCGGCGTATCGCTCTGCTTGTCCTGATAGCGGATAGTCTCGGCAATCTTGCGATAGAAAGGAGCCACGCTGACGATTGAAGGCGCGTCGCGACGAATGGCGTCAGCGTCTTCGACCGTCAACTCTTTTCGATGGATCTCTTCACTGGTTGGCTGGTGTCCGAAACTGGGATCGAACTTCAAAGCCCAGATGGTATTTGAACCGAGTGTTTCTACCTGCGCGGCGAAGGCTTTGTTCAGACCTTGGATAATCGAAACCATGAACATGACGGTGATCACACCGACGCTCACGCCGAGGATCGTCAGCGCCGAACGCAGCTTGTTGGCGCGCACCGTGTCGAGCGCCATGAAGGCGGATTCTTTGAGGTCGATGAAGTTCATGATTTGTCCGACAAACTTCAGTTTGTCGTTCTTTGTCAAAAGGCTCGGTGCGGGCCAACGACAAACTGAAAAGTTTGTCGGACTCTATTCCGCTCGCAAAGCCTCAATCGGATCCAATTTCGCCGCGCGCCAAGCCGGCCACAGGCCGCTGATGACGCCCACGATGGAAGACACACTGACACCGAGGACGGCCGATCCCAGACTGAAGAGCAAGGGAAACCCGATCAGGAGCGCGATAAGCCACGCGACGGCAAATCCAGTCAACACGCCGAACACGCCGCCAATTGCCGTGACCATGACCGCCTCGATCAAGAACTGCGTGCGAATGTCGTTCTGTCGTGCGCCAACAGCCTTGCGAATTCCGATCTCTTTAGTTCGCTCAGTGACGGAAACCAACATGATGTTCATTACCACGATGCCGCCGACAACCAGCGAGATGGCCGCGACGCCAACAGTGACCAAGTAGATATTCGAAGTAGCGCTCGCATAAAAATTAATAAAAACATCTTCGGTCTCGAGCGCAAAGCCGTCATCCGTATCATTGAACATTTTGCCGCGTCGATTGCGCATGATCGCTCGGACTTGATCTTCCGCGCCTTCGAGTCCCTGTGCGTTCTGAGTTTGAATGAAAACGACCAGTGACCCAGTGCCGCTGAAGGCGCCCCGCTTGATGTTCAAGCCAAAGTTTTTCTTGAAAGTTGCGAACGGTATGAAAATTCGATTGTCGCGGGCGAAGCCGAAAATTTTCCCCAAGGGCTGAAGCACGCCCACGATCCGGTAGGGACGGCCACCCGCCCAAACCTCCTGGCCCAGCACTTGATCGGCCGATTGGTTGGGGAAAAGATTGGCGACGATATCCGATCCGACTACGGTAACTTCGTGCGCGGACGCCCCTTCACTCTCGCCCCAGAAACGGCCTGCGTCAATCGTCACACCGTCGATGTCGAACATTGCGGTCGGCGCGATTGCCCGCACGTTGACGTTGTCACTTCTTTGATTGCCATGTTTGACCGTTACCACATCGTTCGCCACGATTCCCGTCCGCCAGCAAGCAGTGCACAAACGAAAGATTGCCTCAGTGTCTTCTTCAGTAATGTCCTTGCGCTTGTTGTACTTGATGAAGTCTTCGCGCGAAGTAATGACGCGCGGCCGCTTTGAGATCGTGAACACCGTCGAGCCCTGCGAAGAAAAAGTTTGGGCCACGGTTTGATCCAGGCCCTTAATGATTGTGACGACGGAGATCACGGCGGTGACGCCGACAATGATGCCGACCAGCGTCAGCGCCGTACGCAGTTTGTTTTGACGAAGGCTGGTCGCCGCCACAAAGAGTGATTCCCAAAGCGCGGCGACACGCAAGAGTGGCATAGAACGGATTTTGTCGGAGAGGCGACCTCGCCGGCCGAAGGAATATCCCGGAGCGTCTGCTTTTGTATCGCTGTGCGTTGACACGACAGCGTTATCCTACTTGACCTGCTCGTCTTTTTCGATGAGCCCGTCGCGGATCGAAATGATGCGGCGAGCGCGAGCCGCAATGTCGTGCTCGTGCGTGACGAGGATGATGGTGTTGCCGCCTTCGTAAAGCTTTTCGAAGAGGTTCATGATGTCGTAACTCGTAGAGGTGTCTAGCGCGCCGGTCGGTTCGTCCGCCAGCAGGATCGAAGGATGATTCACCAGCGCGCGCGCGATCGCGACGCGTTGGCGTTGGCCGCCGGAAAGCTCGTTGGGGCGGTGCGTCATGCGATCGGTAAGATCGACGGCGCCGAGCGCCTGTTTGGCCATCTCCTTACGCTTCGATCCCGGAATGCCGCCATAAATCAGCGGCAGTTCGACATTGTGCAGCGCCGTGGCCCGCGCCAGCAGGTTGAAAGTCTGGAAAACGAAGCCGACTTCCTGGTTGCGAATGCGCGCCAGCTCGTCGTCGTCCATTTCGGAAACGTTTTTTCCGTTCAGCCAATACTCGCCCTGCGATGGTGTGTCGAGACAGCCGATCAAATTCATCAGGGTTGACTTGCCAGAACCTGATGGCCCGGTGATCGCCAGGTATTCACCCCGCTGGACACTAAACGAAACGCCATGGAGCGCGTGCACTTTTTCAGCGCCCATGTCATAGGTCTTCCAGATGTTGTGCATCGAGATCAGCAGGTCGGCCTTGCCGTCCGGCGATGGCAACTCGGGCTTGACGCTGACGTCCGCAGGGGTTTCGGATGTGACCGTAGCTTCGGTCATTAGTTTCCTCCGGCGTTGGCGTTGGCGCCGGCGGCACGGGTCTGACGCTTCACGGATGTGCCGTCCTTCAAAGCTTTCAACACGCGACTAGGTCCGGTTACCACTTCCGTGCCGGCTGACAAACCGCTGGTGATTTCGATATCCGATTCGCCGGTGATGCCGGTGACAACTTCGACAAACTTCACCTTATTGGCTTTGTCCAGGATGTATACGCCCTTTTGTTCCTTCACCTTTTCACCTTGAGGGGTCGGCGCGGCGCTGGCAATCGATGGTCCGGGCGACGGTGTCGGCGGTGCTTTCTCGACGATCGCCTGTAGCGGCACAGCGATCACGTTCGACTTGGTCTTGGTGGTGATCGTGGCGGTGGCACTCATGCCCGGGCGCAACTTCTTCTGCACTTCCTCAGAAGCGTCCAGCCTGATTGTAACTTTGAATTCCTTTGCTTCCTGTACATTGACGCGGACCGAGAGACCGCCGGTCGTGTCGGACTTGGCAATGGCGAGCGGATTCTTTTGCGTGACGGTGGCGTTGATCTCTTTTTCGCCGAGGGCGTCAACTTTGACTTTCACCGTCTGGCCGACGTCCACGTTGGCAATTTCAGTTTCGTCCACGTTGACTTCGACATTGATCGTAGACATGTCGGCGATGGTCATGAGCGAAGTCGTCGACAGACCGGCAACTGCAAACTCGCCGACGCGGGTTGGGATGTCGGCGACGACCCCGGTCAGCGGCGAATATTGCGTCGCTTTTTCGCGCTGACTCGACTGGCCGCGCAGAATCGCCTGTTGCTGATTGGCGCGGCTCTCGCTCGACTTGACGCTGGTTTGCGCTTCTTTCACGGCCACCTTTTGCTGATTGGCACGTTCGATCGCTTCCTTGACGGCGATGTTCTGCGCGTCCAATTTCGCCTTCGCCTGGTCGTAGCGATCGCGCGCGGCGTCGTATTCAGATCGAGACATCACGTTTGATTCAACCAAATTCGTGGCCCGCTTCAACTCGCGCTCGGCCGTCTTCAGATCGATCTCGGCGCTCACGGTCTGCTGTCTGGCCTGAGAGACCGCAGCTTCTGCAACTACCAGCCCCTGCTGAGCCGAGGCCACGGCGTTGCGAGCATTCTGCACGTCGTTGATCGACGCCTGGGTGGCCGCGAACTGCGCTTCCTGGTTGGATTGCAGTTGCGTCGGATCGACGCGTACCAGCGCCTGGCCTTTGTTAACCTGGTCACCGGCGTTGACGTAAATCTCGAGGATGCGACCCGGCACTTCGCTGGTCAGCTTGATATAGCGAATCGGCCGCACCTCGCCTGACGCAGTCACGGTCGAGCGCAGCTCGGAACGCGTTTCGATCTTCACCGTGGTGACTTCGGGTTCATCCTTGCGGCTGGCGACGACGCTGATGATTACGATCAGCGCCAGGGCCACGACCGCGACCACGGCGATAATGATTTTCTTTTTTCTACTCAGGGCCATTTGAATCAGATCCTTACGTAATTTTATTTGGCTGGACCGCTGCTTCCGGTCAGTTCAGTTGTCACGCGCCACGGACAGTTTCGTGCTTGAGATGCTTTTACGATGAAACCAACCCGTCGGTTTCAAAGAAATCCTATGGTTGCTAACGATTATAGGCGATGATCGGCGGCGCTCCTCATCCGGCACGGGGATCCCGAGGCGAACGCGGGGGCCGCCTTGCAAACTGGTACTTTTCGCGGTGATTCAAGCCTTTGGTGCGGTCAACCTTTTCGCGTTAAGATAGTTTTCCGCGTCGTTGCTTGATCGTGAGCCCGGCGCGAGAGGTTCAGCGGCGATGATGACTTGCGAAAGATGCGGCACGGAAAATCTGGATGGCTCGCGTTATTGCGACGAGTGCGGAGCCGCGATGTGGCTGGCGGGAAGAGCGAGCGATGTTACGCGAATGCCTGAGCAAAGCAACGGCAGCGACGGCAACGGACGCCACGAAGCTTCGGCAACCATCTCACAGTCGGTGCGGGCCGCCGGCCAGCCGGCGATATCGCAACGGCAAACTTCATCGCCCCTGGTTACTTCAGATAAGAAAGTACATGCGCTTCTGGTAATCGAACGCGGCAGCTCAGCCGGCAAACAGTTTTCGTTGAGTGACGACAACTCGAACATTGGCCGCTGGGATGCCGAAGGCGGCGTGTTCCCCGACGTCGATCTTGATTCGGACGACCCAGAGGCTAAAGTATCGCGACGGCACGCGCGCATCACTCGACGCGACGGCCAATACGCGATCGAAGATTTAGGATCGACTAACGGAACTTTTGTTAATCGCGGACGCCGACTGGTTCCCGGCAACAGTCAACCACTGCAAGACGGCGACGAAGTCATTGTCGGCAAGACCTTCTTGCGGTTCCGCGTCGCGAAGTAGCGCAACTTCGACCCGGCCGAAGCGTACTCACTTCGGTTAATTATTTTTGGTTCATGGTAAATGACTCTATGTAATAAATGCGGCGCGAGCGTGGCGCCCGATGAAAATTTTTGCGGTGGCTGTGGGGCACCACAACCGCTGGACGAGACTCCCATGCCCGACACCGCTGGCGTTGATGCTCACGCGGTGACTGAAGAGTCTACGGCCCCGGCCGGAACCTATTCAGACAAACTGGCATTGGGAGACACGTGGGGACCTTCGAGCGAAAGCCCGTCAGCCGCCGGCACCGGTGAACTGGTTGAGAGCGCACCAATTTCCTCGGCCACCTCGCGCGCGGATGCCGGCGAGGCGAGAAAGCCAAAACCCAAGACACTCCCGGCGGGAAAGGTCCTGAACAGCCGTTACGAGATCGTTCGTCGCATCGGTGGCGGCGGCATGGGAGCGGTGTATCTGGCCAAAGATCGAAACCTGGGCGAAGCGCCGCGCGCCGTCAAGGAAATGATCGAGTCGCACATCGACGAAGCCCAGCACGAAAAAGCTGTCGCCGATTTCAAACGCGAGTCGCTGCTGTTGACCGCGCTTGAGCATCCGTCGATTCCCACAGTTTACGATTACTTCTATGACGAAATCTCGGAGCGCTTCTATCTCGTCATGAAGTTCATTCCCGGCAACGACTTGTCATCGCGTTTGCGCAATTCGCCCGGCGGCCGCATCGACGAACCCACCGTGACCGAATGGGGAATTCAGGTTGCCGACGTCTTGCACTATCTGCACACGCGGCCTGAATCGATCATCTATCGCGACTTGAAACCCGCGAACCTGATGATCGACAGCAACAACAATCGCGTGATGTTGATCGACTTTGGCATCGCCCGCTGGGTCAACAAAAAGGAGAGAGGCGTCACGGCTGTGGGCACGATGGGCTATGCGCCGCCCGAACTGTTCAGCGGCCAGGCCGATCCGCGCGTGGATATTTACAGCCTGGGCGCGACGATGTTTCATTTGCTGACGGGATCCGATCCTCAGGACAATCCGCTGCTGATTTTTGATTTCACCAAGAACCCTAGACCTCGCCAGATTTGTCCGGCGCTTTCGAGCGAGATTGAAAAGATCCTGATCCGGACGGTCGAATACAAGCCGGAACATCGCTATCAGTCTGGGGCAGAATTGCGCGACGTGCTGCATCTGCACCTCGAAAAGTTGCGCTCAGGCCAGGTCAGTTATGGCGCGCCCCTCTACGAGCTGGGCAGCGAGACCGTGCAGGCGGCGATGGTGTTTTGCGGATTCTGTGGCGGCCGAATTGCCGCCGACGACATGTTTTGCGCGCATTGCGGCTCGCGTCAACCGATGGGCACCGGCGATTCCAGCGCGGCGATTAACGCCGCTCGCGCGACAGCGAAGCTCATCGTGGCCGGTACTACCGAACTCGACGCTTCGTTCCTATTGCAGAAAGACAGCAACCTGGTCGGACGCACGGATCCGTTGTCGAATATCTTTCCCGAAATCGATCTGTCTCGCTTTGATCCGGAAACCAAAGTCTCGCGCCGTCATGCGCGCATCTGGCGCGAGGGCGAAGCTTTCCTGGTCGAGGACCTTGGTTCAGTAAACGGCACCGTGGTAAATGACCTGATCCGACTCGAGCCGCGCCAGCCGCGCTCGCTCGACAGCGGCGATCGCATACGCATGGGAGAAACTACCCTGCACTTTCTGATAGGATGAGCCGCCCGAGTTGGTAACTGCGGGTCACAAGACTAGACGCCCCCGATGATCCCAAGAGAAAAGATTGCCAAGCTACCACGCGGCAACCCCGCCCCGCGTCCTGAGTCGCATGCTCGCGTGCGCTATCGCGCACCCTTTGCTTTGCGCTGCGGCGCATTCCTAATCGACTACATCCTGTTGGCCTTAATTCTTACATTCAGCATCATGGTAGCGCGTTTGATGGGTGGCGGCGCCCGCATGGCCGGCGGCACGGCGGAAAAGATTGGCATCCTGTTGACGTTGGTCGCGGCAATTCTTGACCTCGGCGTATTTGCCGGACTGACGGGGAAAACTGTGGGAAAGTGGACGACCGGATTGCGCATTGAGCGCCCAGACGGGCGGCTGCCGGGGATTGGCCGCGCGCTCCTGCGCCACTTCATCGGTTATCCAATATCGCTGCTTCCATTTGGTCTCGGATTTCTCATCGTCACGGTGAGCGGCCGGCGCGCTTTGCACGATCTGATCGCCGGCACGATCGTAGTGCGCGAGCAAGGTTCACCGGCCCCGACGTCGGTACGAAAGCCGCGCGTGCAGGGCGCTTGAGTTCAGAGTTCAACCTTTAGGTTGCTGTTAGCGAGGCGCAAGCTGAAGCTTGAACTCTAAACGTATCAGACATGGCTGAGTTAATCGTCAAATATCCCGATCGGACTGCCGAGCATTTTTCGATCAGCCGCTTGCGGATCACGATCGGGCGTTCGGCCCGAAACGATTTGTGCATTCCCGATCCGTTTGCGTCGCGCGTCCACGCCGAAGTCCGCCACGAAGGCGACGAATATGTCTTGCAGGATTTAGGATCGGCGAACGGCACGCTCTATAACGGTTCGGTGGTCGAAGCGCCGATCCACCTGACGCGCGGCGGTCGCATTCAAATCGGCGAAACGGAAATCTTTTTCAACGACGCGCAATTTCCGCTTAGCAGCGGCGCGACGATGATCACTGAGAATTCGTCGTCAGTGCCCGAGGCGACGATCTCGCTGGCGTCGACCGGGCGCACGACTTCGGGATTGCTCGAAGCGATCGAAGACGCCCGCACGCAATCTGACGAAACCTCCCGGGTCGCCCAGCGGAGCGACTTGCTCGCCTTGATTAGCAAGATCAGCGTCGCGCTGCTGGACACCGTGACCCTCAACGAAACGCTGGATCAGATTGTTTCCATGGTATTCCAGGCCGTGCCCGCGGATCGCTCGATGATCATGATGCGCGACGAGAAGAGCCCGGATCTGAAAGTAGCCGTGGCCCGTCTGCGCGACCGTGCCGGCGAAGTGGGCGAGATTCGCATCAGCCGTTCCGTGATCGACGAAGTCGTGACGAACGGCAAATCGGTTTTGACTTCTGACGCGCAGGCCGACCCGCGCTTCATGGGCGGGACCGTGATGCTGCAAGGCGTGCGCTCGGTTTTGGCGGTGCCGCTGGGCGTCGGCGAAAAAGTCTTCGGAATCATCTATGCCGACTCGCCTCTGGCCGACAGCCGTTTTACCGAAGATCATTTGAAAGTGCTGACGACCCTGGCGTCGGTGGCGGCGATTCGCGTCCAAAACGCGCGCCTGATGGAACAGCAGTTAGAGACGGTGCGCCTCGAACGCGAGCTGCAGGTAGCGAGCGAGATTCAGCAGAGATTTCAGCCGGCGTCGGCGCCGATAGTCGCCGGCTACGAGTTACAGGGTATCAGCTTTCCCTGCTACGAAATCGGCGGCGACTATTACGACTTCATTCAGCGCGAAGATGGCCGGTTGATTGTGGCGCTCGGCGACGTTTCCGGTAAGGGGCCGGCGGCGGCTTTGCTGATGTCTTCACTGCACGCGGCGGTGCACGCGCACTCTGACATGCACAACTCGCTGGCGAAAACGATTGGGGCGGTCAATCGCTATCTGGTCGACAGCACGCCGGCGAATCGCTTCGTTACGCTCTTTTACGCCGAACTCGATCCAAAAAACGGATCGCTGGCGTTTCTAAACGCCGGCCACAACCCGCCGCTGATCGTTCATGCCGGGGGCACGATGGAGCAACTCGCCGCCGGCGGTTTGCCGCTGGGCATCATGGCGAACGCGGACTTCCGCGAAGGCAAGACGAAACTACATCCGGGCGACGTGTTGGTAATTTATTCGGATGGTGTTTCCGAAGCAGTGAATCCCAATGGCGAAGAGTTTGGGCCGACGCGACTTTACGAAACCGTGGCGCGCAACCTTGACGCCTCGGCCGCCGGCATCCGCGATCGCATCGAATCCGCGCTCACAAAATTCTGTCAGGGCACGCCCGCCGCCGACGACATCACGCTGGTAATTTGTAAGCGAAACGCCGAATCGGCCGAAGTCGCTGCCGCTGCCGGGAGCTAAGCCGAGCCCGCGCTCAATTGTTTCCTCGGTCGGCGGCGGATTCTGCTTTCGCTTCGTCTTTGTTCCAATCCGGCGGCTCAATGCCCAGCAGGTGGTGCACAAAAAAATCATTGAGCAAGCGCTGACCAAACGCCCCGCCGGCGCCATGCCCGCCGCCGGGGACGAAAAGCAGGTCGAACTTCTTGTTGGCCTTGATGAGTTGCTTCGCTACTTGCAGGGTGGAAGCAGGATCCACGTTTGTGTCCATCTCTCCCATGATTAGCAGCAGATCGCCTTTGAGCCGATAGGCGTTGTCCACGTTCGATGAGGCCGCGTAGTGGGGACCGAGCGGCCAGCCCATCCATTGTTCATTCCACCAAATCTTATCCATGCGATTGTCGTGGCAGCCGGAATTGCTGACCGCGGCTTTGTAAAATTCCGGATGAAACAGAAGTGCACCCAGGGCATTCTGGCCTCCGGCGGAGGTGCCATAAATGCCGACGCGGCTGATGTCATAGTAGGAATACTTTTTGGCGGCGGCCTGATGCCAAAGGATTCGATCCGCGAAGCCGGCGTCGCCGAGATTCTTCCAGGCGGTGTCGTGAAATGCTTTCGATCTGTTATTGGTTCCCATGCCGTCGATCTGAACGACAATGAAACCCAACTCGGCCAGGGCTTGCATGGGATTGAACGCGTTGAAGGTTTTGGGGACGAACGAACCTTGCGGACCCGCGTAGATGTTTTCGATCACCGCGTATTTCTTTGACGGATCGAAATTCGAGGGACGCACGATAACTCCCCAGATGTCCGTCTTCCCATCTCTTCCGGGAGCGGTGAACACTTCCGGCGCGCGCCAGCCGGCGGCGACTAATTCTTTGATGTCGGCCTGCCCAAGTTCGAGGATCGCTTTCTTGTCTTCCGTGCTCCGCAATTGTGAAACAGTCGGGAGATCGACGCGCGACCAGGTGTCGACGTAGTACTTCATGTCAGATGAGAAGGCTACGGTGTGATTGGCGTCGGCTTCGGTATAGCTCGTCAGGCCGCTGCCATCAAAGTTGATTCGGTAGTAGTGCGTGAAGTATGGATCTTTGCCGGGATACATACCACTGGCTTGGAACCAGATCTGGCGTTTGACTTCGTCGACCTTCTCGACTGCGCGAACCACCCAGTCGCCTTTCGTGATCTGATTCTTTAGTTTGCCCGTCACCCCGTCGTACAAGTAAAGGTGATTCCACCCGTCCCGCTCCGATGCCCAGACGAATTCCTGGCCGTTATTCAACTCGTAACGATAAATCTTTCCCGTATCCCGGGAATTCGCCACCAGCGGGCGATAGTCGATGAAGGCAGTCGACTCTTCAGAGATCAACACCCGGGGCTTTCCGGTCGCGGCGGCAACTTCGATCACCCGGTACACCTGATGGCCGCGCTGGTTGTACTCAAACGTGAACGTCTGGCTGTCCTTTCGCCAGACCAGTCTCGATAAGCTGTACGGATTCGGAAACAGGCTGTTGTCGATGATGTTCTGTTTGGTCGCGGCCACATCGAAAAGCACGGGCTGTGCGATGTCCAGCGCGTCGCCCGGCTTGGCATACTCCCGCACTGAATGTTTCGGTTGGAGCTGGTCGGTTGGCGACGATTCAACGTAGTGGACTTCACGTCGATAACCCGGCCGCACGTGATAGGCTGCCAGATATTTTGAATTTGGCGACCAGACAATTGAGTTGAGCGTGTAGTAGTTTCCTTCCGAACCATCGTAGCTCAGTGGCGAAGCTTCGGTCTTGCCTTTCGGACGAATGAAGACGTTGTAGTTCTGAATGACTGCTTCCCATTGTCCGTCCGGAGAAGTCGAATGATCGGGCGGCTGCTCAGGAGCTTGACCACCGCCTGGTCCCTGACCCCTTTGCTGGCCTTGCAGTGTGACGTTCGCCATACCGTCGTACACGTCATTGCCATACTCCGCGGGACTCCCTTCGAAGTTCTCTTCGGGGCCATTTCCACGTTGTAGCAGACGCTGCAGGAATCGTTGCGCAGTCCCGGTTTTCTGGCAGGCATACGTCGACAGATCGCACTTCCACGCCGAACCGTCGGCGGCAAATTCAACCGCCCTCTCGTCGTCACTGAAGACGAGCGTCATGAAGGGTAGGGTAACGGCGGTGTATTTTCCGCCGGTCGCCGTCGAAAGTGAGGCGGCCAGCTTTTGATGATCGAACGCTGGTTGTTTAGACAAAGTCACAGCATCAACCATCACGAACTCGTTACCGCCCTTGACTGTCTTTCGGTACCAAAACCTGCTGGTCGTTCCAATCCAGTTGGCCCGCTCGGGAACATTGATTGCGACCGCCTGATACTTGTCACGAAGCTTATAGGCCCGTTCATAATCAGCCCGCGTGCCTTGGGCGTAACTCATCGTTTGGATGAGCAGAAGACCGGAACATAGAACTGCTGCGTGTAAGAGATTCGGACGTTTCATGATGTCTCCTTGCAGTCGTGGTTTCTGGGAAGTTTTTAGTAAACCGCGCGCTGATGCTCGCTCGCTTTCGTAGCCAGACTAAAGCGCGGTTCGATACCTTCGCTACTGCCCTCAACTCGCGCCGCTACGTATTCGCCGACAACCGGCCCGTGCTTGAAGCCATGGCCCGAGCCGCCCCCAACCAGCCAGACGTTATCAAAATCCGGATGAAGGTCGATCAGAAAGTCGCCGTTTGAAGTGTTCTCGTATTGGCAGACGCGGGTCTCGGTTACCGGCGCGTCTTTCAATTCTGGTAACCGACGGGCCAGGCATCGACGCACTTCAGCCAGTCCTTCGCTGGTCACAACTCGATCGCCGGTGTCGGGATCAAATTCGGACCCATGACGATCTATCGCGATCTTAATGCCGCGCCCTTCTGTGTCCGGCAAGCCATAAGCTTCGTCTTTGAAGTCGATCCAAGTGGGCAGCGCCGGGGCGGCGAAACTTCGGTCGCCGGCGGGAGTGCCGAAATAAAAAACTTCCTGACGCGTCGGGTGTATTCGATTGGCTAACAACTCGGGAAAGATTTTCGGGAGCCACGGTCCACAAGCGAAAACATATTGACCGGCTGAGATGCATTGGCCGCTGGCGGTCGTGATCTCATTCAGAGATCCACTGCCGGCCGGCGTCTTAACCGCATCCTGCAAATACTCGACGCCGGTCTTGGTTGCCGCGAAAGTAACGGCCTGCACTGCGCGACGCGCGCTCAGCACTCCGCTGTCGGGTTCAAGCATGGCCCAGGAAATTCGCTCGAGCCCAATTTGGGGATAACGCCGGCTGACTTCCGCAGCCGTTAACCTCTCAAACGGAATTCCGATTCGTTGCAGCGTCTCAGCAGTCTGCACCGGATACGGATCGTCTTCGTGGGCCAGCCACAACACCCCGGTTCGATGAAAGAGCCGCTGATCAACCCGCGCGAATAGTTCCAGCCAAAGTCGCAAGGATCGCTGCGCCGAGCGCGTGTAAATCTCGTCCGGGCCATAGCCCATGCGGATGATGCGCGATTCGTCGCCGGAACTTGAGCGGCTGTTGGCGGCGCCGTAAGCGTCGATCAGGATCACACGCTTTCCGGATCGTTGAAGCTGATAAGCAGTCCACGCGCCAAACACTCCGGCGCCGACCACGGCCACGTCATAGGTACGGTTGTCCACTACTCGCTCAAATCCCCTCGAGGTAGGCCGCCTCGCCGTGGATCGCCAGATCGAGGCCTTCCGTCTCCCCGGCTTCGTCGACTTTTACTTTGGTGATGCGATCAATGATCCAGAGCATCACGTAAGTAAAGACGAACGCCCACAGCGAAGAGAGCAGTACCGCGCCGAGTTGGACCAGAAAGAAACGTTTGTTGCCGCGCAGCAATCCATCGACCCCGGCCGGATTGAATAGCGTGGTGGCGAAGATGCCGCACAGGACAATGCCGATGAAACCACCAACCCCGTGCACGCCCCAGACATCCAGCGCGTCATCCCATTTCAGTTTGTTCTTCAACGCCACCGCGTAAAAGCAGACGACGCCAGCGATCACCCCGATGAGACAAGCCGTCGCTGGAGAGACATAACCCGCGGCCGGCGTGATGGTGGCCAATCCCGCTACGGCGCCGGTTAACAAACCGAGAAACTTCGGCTTCTTCGTCGTCATCCAGTCCATGCCGAGCCACGCGATTGCCGCGAAGCTGGCAGCGAGATCGGTATTCAGAAACGCTACGGCCGTGACTGAGTCGACCCGGAACTCGCTGCCCGCGTTAAAGCCATACCACCCAAACCAGAGCAGGCCGGTTCCCAAAGCAACCAGAGGGATCGAGTGTGGGCCGTGATCAGCAACCTTGCGCCTCCCGACGTACAGAACCGAAGCCAGCGCGGCGATGCCGGCGATGTTGTGCACGACGATGCCACCCGCGAAATCCAGCACGCCCCAACTCGCCATGATGCCGCCGCCCCAAACCATGTGCACAAACGGGAAGTAGACGAGCGCGAGCCAGCCGGTTAAGAAGAGCATGTACGCTTTGAACGTCACGCGATTTGCAAACGCTCCCGTAATCAGCGCCGGCGTGATGATCGCAAACATCATCTGGTAAGCGCAGAAGACAATCATCGGGATCGACGGATTGATCAGAGACGGCGTGTCCAAAGTGGTCCCGCGCAGAAAGGCCCAGTTGAAGTTGCCCAGGATGCCATAGAAGTCGGTGCCGCTTTTCAGGTCGCCGCTAAAGCAGAGCGAGAAACCAAACGCCCACCACAGCACCGTGGTCCAACCCATGGACACGAAGCTCTGGATCATTATGGCAAGAACATTCTTGCGACCGACCAGTCCGCCGTAGAAGAAGGCCAACCCCGGCGTCATCAGCATGACCAGGCTGGAGCAAAGCAACATGAAAGCCGTGTTTCCGGTGTCGATGATCATTGAAGTTTCTCCTTCGTTGGGTTGTTAGACGACTGAACTATGCGTGTGGTTAGCCGCATCGCACCTACGTATCAAGCATGTCCCACTCGTCTCCTAAGATCCACCGAAGAGCAGACAGCTTGCCGTTGATCATGCCCCACTCGAAATCATCCCACGGTCCGAGGTTCTTTTTGCCGTAGTCACGCTCAACTCTTCGCGCGGACGCCAGAGCCCCTTTCCACACATCCCGCTGAATCGTTTCTTGCGCACCCGGTGGACGGGGATAGCTCTCTTTTTCTACAACCTTTATTCTCCCCTCTTGGACGCCAATCCGCCGGTTCCAGTGCCGGTTGTACCAGACTTGATTGAATAGCAAGTCCTCAGCTTCAAGGATTTCAGTCAAGCCGCGCGGCTCTTGCGTCCAGGAGTGCTCAAGCATGATGTCGGTAACCAGCGACGACTCAACGCGGCGGAGGGCTTCCGGCAGGTTGATGAAGTATAGCGACTTGCGAGGCGAGAATACTCCGGTGAAGTCCAGATGCGGCAACTTGTGACTGCCGTCTTCTATGCTGAAGTCGCTCTTGTTGTGCGTTACAAACGCGAAGCGAACGCCCGACGCTGGTTTGTCGTGTACGCAGTCGGCGTACGTCTCGATGAGAATCGCGTCGGCCATTTCGTTCTTATTGTGATGGAACGGAGCCTTCTTCTCGATTGCTCGCTGTGCTGCACGGAGCCTTACCGCATCGGACGTTTCGATTATGCTGGACGCGGTAAGCAGCTTCTCGATGCGGTCTAGAATGCCGACGGCCTCACCGCCGATGATCGGGATCTTATGACCTACATCGTCCAGATGCGAGAGAACGACGCGCATCTTTTTCTTGTCGCCTCCAATCTTGCCAACCGCGTCCTTAACGAGCCGGAAATGCGTAGATAGACTCTTGGCGCTTTCTTTGGCAATGCGCTCCCGGTTGCGCAAGAACTCGTCGAGTCCAACGCGCGGCACAATGAGTGTGACCATGCCAAGTCTGACCATTTCCTCAACGACGCCGAGCACAGCTACTTGCCTCGGATCCTTGGCGAGATCAAGCCATACGCACGTGTCAATCAGCATTCTGAACATAGGTTCACCACGAAACGCTTCCGCATGATACGCCTTTCGACCGTGTGATCAAGATTTCGCGCCGGGGCACTAGCCCGACCGTGAGGGAGGGCGTGGATTGGTCACGCTCCGACGAAGTAACCCGCCCTTGCCTACGCGTCGGCTACTGCCCCGAGACGGGGCTTGCTTTGCAAGAGGTCCTGGCAGCATAATTTTCCGCATGACAGAGAAGGAAATGGTGATGAAAACCGTCCGCGAGTTGCCGGACGATTGCTCCATCGATGAAATCGCTGACCGTATTGAGTTCCTGGCTGCGGTGCAGAAGGGTCTCGACCAGCTCGACCGCGGCGAAGGCATTCCCCACGACGAGATCAAGAAACAGTTGGCCTCATGGCTTACAAACTGATTTGGTCTCCGGCCTCCCGCCCCCGCCTCCCGTTAACCTGCGCGACATTCGACCTTCATATCACGCGACAGCCGTCAGCGCGCAGAAACGTTTGGCTATCGCCTCATCGCAGAGACCGACAAGCTGCAGAACTTTTCCGAGATTGGCCGAGTTGTTCCTGAGTACGGCGTCCCAACTATCCGCGAAATCATTGTCCGATCTTACCGGATTGTTTACCGCGTCGATCACGAGCGGAAGCTCGTCGAGATTGCACGAGTATGGCATGCAGCTAGAGGCACGCCCGAACTGTGAGCCCTCCCTGTCGCGCGGCTAGCGCCCGTTTTTGCAATCAGGATTTGTTGCGTAGCCGATCCTTACGTGATGGGCCGGCGACGAGGTACATTACGGCGTGCCCGATGGCCACAATGCCAACGTATGCCGCGGCGTCTACAAGGATGGGAGCAATGCCCGGCGCGAAAACCATCCACCCCGGGAACTTCGCGGCGTACAGGTAATCTCGCGGCGGGCCGATGATCGCAACGATGCCAAGGCACACCGCCAGACCGCGCCAACCGAACCGGCGGACCACCCTCCAGGTAACGAGGTAGATTGGCGTGACCGTGATAGTCAACCCGAAGTAGAACAGCGCCAGGAAGTACGGCGTCCAGACAATCGGCACCCGCCACAGTCCCGATGCATTGCCAAAGACGATCGCTCCCATCCCAAAAAGCCCGACGGCGGCTCCGCCAACGAAGGCCCCCACGATGCGCCGCGCAGTTGCCCGCGTGAAGTAAATGACAATGAGCAGGGCGACGAAGTACAGGCAGGTTACAACGACAATTTGCAGCGGGGTCATGTGTGTCTCAACGGCGGAACTGCCGAATTGTAACAGCCTGGAAGGCTGTCAGATAGTAGCCGGTGGTCGGAGCGTCGCGCAGACCACCGGAGGTGTTTAAGATCATCAGCACCCTGAAGGGGTGCGCGAACTCTTATGAGGCTGGTTACGCTTGCACCCTTTCAGGGTGCGGCTTGCTACTCGCTGCTTACCGGAGGTCTTCGCTACGCTCCGACCTCCGGCTACTCTCGCGCAACCCCGCGGGTTGCAAATGCAAATCCGTGCGCCCTAACTAGCGCGCAAACTCACGCCCTTGCTGACGCGTGGGCTACTGCCCTATGATTTGTCAGCCACTGACCGAAGAACCATTTCATGATCAAAAACGAAATCATCAATCTGATTAAGGACAAGCGCGCGCGCGTCGGCGTGATTGGGCTCGGCTACGTTGGTCTGCCCCTCCTGACTGAGTTTGCCGGCAAAGGATGCGACACCATCGGGTTCGAAGTTGACGAAAGAAAGGCTTCGCAGATCAACGCCGGCGAGTCTTACATCGGCGACGTCGCATCGTCGCTGGTCAAAGAGTTGGTTGACGCGGGCCGTCTGCGGGCGACGACTGACTTCGATCATCTGAAAGAATGCGAAGCAATTATCATCTGTGTGCCTACGCCGCTGCGGAAAACGAAAGAGCCGGACGTGTCTTTCATTCTCGCCGCCGCCGAAGCGATTAAGCGGCGTCTGCGTCGCGGGCAGCTCGTAATTCTCGAATCGACTACTTATCCCGGCACGACTGACGAAGTCTTGTTGCCGATCTTCCAGGAGACGGGATTGAAACTCGACGAAGATTTCCTGCTCGCGTTCTCGCCGGAGCGTGTCGATCCAGGCAATCCTCATTTTCAAACTCACAACATTCCGAAAGTTGTTGGCGGGGTTACGGCAGATTCAACCGAAGCCGCAGCCTGTCTCTATTCGCAAATCGTGAACGAGGTCCATGCAGTCAGTTCGGCGCGCGTCGCGGAAGCGGCGAAGCTTTTGGAAAATACTTTTCGCGCGGTGAACATCGGGATGGCGAACGAGATGGCGCGGCTCTGCTATGCGCTGAACATCGACACCTGGGAAGTGATCGGCGCGGCGGCCACGAAACCGTTCGGCTTCATGCCCTTTTATCCGGGCCCGGGCATCGGCGGTCACTGCATTCCGCTCGACCCGCATTATCTTTCATGGAAAGCGCGTCAGCACGGTTTCGATTCGCGCTTCATCAGCCTGGCTGAGGAAGTGAACTCCCGCATGCCTGAGCACGTCGTTCAGCTCGTGTCGGACGGATTGAACGACGATCGCAAAGCGATGAAGGGCTCGCGCATCCTGCTGCTGGGGGTGGCTTACAAGCGCGACATCGACGACGTGCGCGAAAGTCCGGCGCTGTCGATTATCGATCGGCTGCGGAGCAAAGGCTGTGACGTGCGTTATCACGATCCGTTTGTGCGCGCAGTGCGCTTTGACGATGCGCATATCGAGGGCGGAGGCGCGCCACTCACATCCGTGGACCTCAGTGACGAGGAAATCCACGCGGCCGATTGCATAGTGATCGTTACGAATCACACCCAGATTGATTACGCCCGAGTTACCGAGCTGGCTGCTTTGGTCGTGGACACACGCAACGCGCTGAACGGAGACCTGCGACGCGGGAGCCGAGCGCGGATAATTCGTTTGTGAAGTCCAACGTCCAAAGTCCAAAGTCCAAAGTTAACAACGACGAGTGGGCTTTGGACGTTGGGCTTTGGACACTGGACTAGCTTCATGCTCAAGATCATCAACGTAGCCGGCGCGCGTCCCAACTTCATGAAGATCGCGCCGCTGGTCGCGGCCATGAATCGGCGCCGCGCTGACTTTCAATCCATCCTGGTTCACACCGGCCAACATTACGACGCCAGTATGTCGCAGGCGTTCTTTCGCGATCTGGAAATGCCTGAGCCGGACATTGATCTGGGCGTCGGCTCGGCCAGTCACGCAGTTCAGACGGCGGGCGTCATACAGGCTTTCGAACCCGTGGTGCTCAGTGAAAAGCCCGACTGGGTTGTGGTTGTCGGCGATGTGAATTCAACCATGGCGTGTTCGCTGGTCTGTGCCAAGCTCGACGTCAAAGTCGCGCACGTCGAAGCCGGTTTGCGCAGCCGCGATCGCACGATGCCCGAAGAGATCAATCGCGTGCTCACCGATCAAATTGCGGATCTTCTGCTCACGCCGTCCGCAGACGCCGATCAAAACCTGCTGGCCGAAGGCATTCCGGCGGAGCGTATTCGCATGGTCGGCAACATCATGATCGATTCGCTGCTCGGCAATCTGGAACGCGCTAAGCAATCTACCGTGCGCGCGGACCTGGGTCTGCAAAACAAAGATTATGCGGTGCTGACACTGCATCGCCCGTCGAACGTTGACGAGGTAACTTCGTTCACGCGCATCCTGGACGCGCTGGAAGAAATCGCGACGCGCCTGCCAATCATTTTTCCCGCGCACCCGCGCACGCGAAAGATGATCGACGAGCTTGGCTTAACCGAAAGGATCGAAAGACCCAACGGCCTGCTGGCGATCGAACCGGCTGGTTATCTCGACTTTCTGCAACTGCTCAGCGGCGCGCGTCTGGTCTTTACTGACTCAGGCGGGATTCAGGAAGAAACCACGGTGCTCGGCATTCCGTGCATCACCCTGCGCGAGAATACGGAACGGCCGATCACGGTCGAGATGGGAACGAACACCATCGCTGGCACTGACCCCGCGAAAATCGTCGCCGCCGCAACTCACGCACTCGAAAATCCACCGGACAAATCTTCATTACGAATTCCGCCGCTGTGGGACGGACACACTGCCGATCGGATCCTCGACGCCTTGTCAGAACCGCCTGCGGTAGCGGGCGGTTGAGCCAAAACATCAACAATTTCTGATTACCGGGATTAGCCGCCCGCTACCGCAGACGGTTCCAACCCTCTTTGCCCTTTGCCCTTTTCCCCTTTACCCTCTCTTCTGAGTAATGATCACGGTCCCTAAGATCAAACGCATGCTGCGCGGCGAGGTCGACGCCCGCATGTTCCTTCGCGAAGCGACCCGGCGGATCGGCGTGGCGCGCGCGCGCCGGCGGGAGCGCGGGCAGTTAACAACGCTCAATCAACAGCCAGCCCGTTTGCGGGCAGAGTTTGCGCGGCTGTCGGCTTCGGAATTGATCGCGCATTTTCAGACGCGCGCGGCGCCGCAGTTTTTCCCCGGCTTTGCCTCGCCGTCAACCACCGGCTTGCAACGAACTCTGTTTCCGGAAGAGACTTCGCAACTTCTAAAGCAAGCCAACAGGATCAGTGCCGAGCATTGCTGGCCTTTGCTTGGGTTTGGTGAGAAGTATTTTGGCGCCGGAGAGATCGATTGGAATCTCGATCCGCTGTCGGGCTTTGACTGGCCGCTTACCTATCATGCCGGCGTTAGTCTGATTCGCAATGATGGTTCCGATGCGCGCGTGGTTTGGGAGCTGAATCGTCTCGCGCATTTCATCACGCTCGGCCGCGCTTACGCGGTTACGGACAACGAAACATTCAGCGCTGAATTCTTCCATCAGCTCGCGAGCTGGCGCGCGCAAAATCCCGTAGCTCGCGGGGTGAACTGGAACTGCGCGATGGAGGTCGCGCTGCGCGCGATGAATCTGCTGTCTGCGTTCACGCTGTTTATGCCCGCGCCGCAAATGAATGAACAAACGCTGCTCGAATTTCTGGCAACCTTCGATCAGCACGGCGCGCACATCAAACGCAATCTTGAGTTCTCGCACATCGCCACCAGCAATCATTATCTTGCCGATGTCGCTGGGTTGTTGTGGCTCGGCGTGATGTTGCCGGAATTGCAGGCGGCGCAGGAGTGGCGTGATTTTGGTTTGCGCGAACTGCTTTCGGAGATGGACAAACAGATTCTCGCCGACGGTGCGGATTATGAAGCATCAACCGGCTATCATCGCTTGAAGTTGGAGTTGTTTCTCTACTCGTTTGTGCTTTGTCACCTCAACAGCATCGCCATCGATGAGAAATATTGGAACAAGCTGCGTGCGATGATCGATTATGTCCGCGTCTATTTGCGTCCCGATGGCGGCGCGCCAGTGATTGGCGATTCGGACAGCGGGCAAGTCCTGCCGATTGTGCGACGCACCGGCGACGATCACGCGTACGTGGCGACGTTGGGCGCGGCCGTGTTTCAGGAGACGCAGTTCAAGATCGAAGGTTCGCACGCGCCCGAAGAAGTGCTCTGGATTTTGGGCGACCAAGGCGTCCGCGACTATGTGAGTCTGGCGGATGCCGAACCGCCCAAGTCGCAAGCTTTTCCAGACGCCGGGACTTACGTCCTTCGCGACCACGATCTGTATTTGCTCTTTAACGCGAGCGGCGCCGGAATAAACGGCCGCGGCTCTCACGGCCACAACGACGCGCTCTCGATCGAAGTCTCTGCTTGTGGAACCGCGTTCATTGTCGATCCGGGGACCTACGTTTACACGGCTGATCTGAAAGCGCGACATCTCTTTCGCTCGACCGCGTATCATTCGACCGTCGAGATCGATGGCGTCGAGCAAAACACCACGGCCGAGCAGATGCCGTTTGTGATCGGTGACGAAGCGCACCCGCGCGTGCTCAGTTGGGAATCGACTGACGAGCGCGACCGCGTTATCGCCGAGCACGGCGGTTACACACGCTTGCCGGAACCCGTGACGCATCGTCGCAAGATCGAGTTCCACAAGAAAGAACGCTACTGGACGATCCAGGATGAGTTGACCGGCGTTGGCGCGCACACGTTTAGTTTTCGCTTTCACTTCGCGCCCGGGTTGGAAACCAAAGTGCGCGCGGATGGGATTGTCGACGTGTGCGATAAGATGAACGGCGCGCGGCTGGTGATTGTGGCGAGCGGGGGGAATGCTGCACCCGTGTTCGAAGCACGCTTTTCATCCCGCGATTACGGAGCGAAGAAGCCTTCGGTGTCCGTTTGTTGGACGGTTCGCCGTTCGGTGCCGCTGACCGCGCGATTTGCGCTGGTGCCAATTCGCGCTGACGAAGATGAGAGTGAGCGAGTAAAGGTAATTGGGTTTTCTCTGTGAATCTCTGTGAGAACTCCGTGTCTCTGTGGTGAATCATTCGCTCCAAACACTCAGACCCACGGAGAAGAACCGGGCAATCGGCAATCGCAAATAAATAATGTGTGGCATCTGCGGAGTCTGGGAATACGGAGCGGCGCAAGGGAATGTCGAGCGCGCGCTGGTCGAGCGTATGCGCGACGTCATGACGCATCGCGGCCCGGACGATGCGGGCGAGTTAATCTTTGACGACGCGCGCGGTGGCTTTGGTTTCCGCCGGCTGTCGATCATCGATTTGTCCGAAGCCGGCCACCAGCCGATGCATGGTTGCACCGATCGCGTCTGGCTGGTTTTCAACGGCGAGATTTACAACCATGCTTCGTTGCGCGAGGGCCTGGAGCAGCGCGGCCATGTTTACAGATCGCGGACAGATTCGGAAACGATCCTGCATCTTTACGAAGAGCGGGGTCTGGATTTTGTCCACGACCTGGAAGGTGATTACGCGATTGCTTTGTGGGACGCTGATCGTGAACAGCTCGTTCTGGCGCGCGATCGGGCGGGCGTGAAGCCGCTTTATTTCTATCAGCAGAATGGGCGCTTCATCTTTGCTTCCGAAATCAAAGCGATCCTCGAACATCCGGCAGTCACGCCCGAGGTAAATGAAGAGGCGCTGTATCATTATCTAACTTTCGTCACGACGCCCGCGCCGCAGACACTCTTTTGCCAGATTCAAAAGCTTCCCGCGAGACACATGCTGGTGATTGATCGCGCTGGCGAGGCGCGGATCACGCAATATTGGGACGCGCTGCCGCCTCTGGCACCGATCGTGCGCACCGAAGCAGAGCATCAGGAGAACATTCTCGAGCTGCTGCGCGCCTCGATTAAGAAGCGCATGATGGCGGACGTGCCGTTCGGAGTTTTTCTTTCCGGCGGCGTTGATTCATCGGCGAATGTCGCGTTGATGTCTGAGCTGATGACTCAGCCGGTGCGAACCTTCACCGTTGGCTTTCATGATACTGAAGAGCTGAACGAGCTGGAGTCCGCGCGCGCCATCTCAAAGCGGTTCGGCACCAACCATCACGAAGTTATGATTGGCCGCGCTGAGATGCTGAAGTTTCTTCCGGAACTCGTTTTCCATCAGGACGAGCCGATTGCCGATCCGGTGTGCGTCCCGCTTTACTATGTCTCGAAACTTGCGCGTGACACGGGCACGATCGTGGTGCAGGTCGGGGAAGGCTCAGACGAAATCTTTGCCGGCTATGACTGGTTTAGAACTTATTTGAAAATCGAAGAGCGTTTCTGGCGTCATGCCGAGCGGACGCCAATCGTCGCGCGTCGCGCCGCCGCCGCGCTGGCGCGACCGGTGGTGCAGAAGGTTTTGAAGAAGCGCTTGTCCAGCGAACTGGTTCGGCGGCTGGGCGCAAACGAATCTTTGTTCTGGGGTGGAGCGGTTGTGTTTGACGAAACGATGAAGCTGCGGGTGTTAAGCCCGGAAATGCGTGGCCGTTACGACGGAAGTTCTACTCACGATGTAGTGCGACAGTATCTCGAAACAATCGCGTCCGCACGGCCAGATTCGGACTACGCTGCGCGGATGACGTATCTGGAATTGAAACTTCGCCTGCCTGAGCTGTTGTTGATGCGCGTGGACAAGATCACGATGGCTACTTCGGTCGAAGCGCGCGTTCCTTTTCTCGATCACCATCTGATCGAATACGCGATGGGGCTGCCGCGAAGTCTGAAAGTGAAAGGAACGACGGGCAAGCATATCCTGAAGCGCGCGCTGGAGTCGGTGTTGCCGAAGGATGTTTTGTACCAGCCGAAGCGCGGATTTGGCGCGCCTACGCGCGAATGGTTTCGTGGACCTGAAGGCGAAGGCTTGATTCAGCAACTGATGAATTCATCGATCCGCAAACGCAACTTCTTTGATTATGAATTTATCGAGCGCCTGGCGGATGAACATCGGCGTGAACAAAACGATTGGAGTTTTCATTTGTGGGCGCTCCTTAACCTGAGCGTTTGGTATGACCGCTGGATCGGGCATAACTGAAAGCATGAGTGAACCAACCATCAAAAAAAGGCCGGACACCATTGCGTCAATCGAAGCGGGAGCTTTCGGTAGCTTCACTTCCGGCGTCGCTCTGACGTTCGTGACCAGGCTGGTCATGATCGGGAGCGTATTCGGTTCCAGCGTCATTATCGGGCGATGGCTGGGGCCTGAAGGTTTGGGAGTGCTTGCGGTCCTGAATGTCACGGTATTCCTCAGCTTACAAATCGGCAGCGCGGGATTGCCATCAGCTAACACATATTTCATCGCGCGGGACCGAAAACGGATGGGACCAGTGTGGGCGAATGCTCTGGTCTTTGGCCTCGTGGTTGGCGGTGTGCTGGCTTTGGCGATCGTTGGCCTGGCGATTATCGAGCCGACATTGTTTGGCCGGGTTCCGTTCCGGCTAGTCGCAATCGCGGCGGCGTCAATTCCATTTCAGCTCCTGTTGATTCTCGGACTGAACGTGCTCCTGGCGGTCGATCGGATCGATTTGCTCAACCTTTTGGATCTCGCGGCACCCGCGCTCGTCTTGCTCAATGCGATCGTCGTGCTCTTGATCATGGGGGCGGGATTGACGCCGCTGGTTTCGTTTAATACTGCGGCAGTAATTCTTCTCGCTCTGGTCATGGTGGTCGTCGTCGGCCTGGTGAAGCGGCAAAAAGAGGGCGACCCTTTCCGGCCGAATCTTCATTTGCTCCTGGGGATGCTTTCGTACGGCGCGAAGTTTTGCGTTTCGATTGTGGCGGGTGCGGCGATCTTTCGTGCCGACTTGCTGATCGTCAATCACTATCGCGGCGCGTCGGAAGCAGGCGTCTACGCTGTAGCCTCGCAGATAGCGAACTTGCTGATGATCCTTCCGGGCGTGATTGCCATGCTGCTGTTTCCGCGCGTGGCGTCAGAGCCGGATCCGCGCGGCGAGTTTGCGCTACGGGTGACCCGGCACGCATCGTTTCTGATGCTTGTGATTTGCATACTGTCAGTGGCCGGCGCGTTCGCTTTGCCGCTCGTGTACGGCCGCAGCTTTGGCGACGCGGTGGTGCAATTGCTGATCCTTCTGCCCGGCGTCTATCTGGTCAGCATTGAATCGGTGCTGGTGCAGCATTTCACCGGAACCGGACTACCCATCGCGATCCCGGTGTTTTGGCTGATCACTTTGGCGCTAAGCGTGGGACTCAATCTCGGCTTCGTGCCGGGGTTTGGCGCGCGCGCGGCCGCGGTGATTTCGACAATCTGCTATGCATTGATTTTCTTGTTGGTCGCCGTTTACTTCTGCATGAAAACTGGCCGGCGTCCTGCGGAGATGTTTTGGTTGCGCCGGGGAGAGTTGCCCGATCTGATCGCCCGCGTTCGTTCGCTTGTGCCCGCGACAAAGGCGCGACAGTGATCGATCCGAATCCCGTATGAGAATCGTCCTAATTGTGCTCAGCGGTGATGCGGGCCAGGCGCGCGAGCGTCTGCGGCGGCGTTATCCTGCGGCCGAGATCGAAAATCTCTCTCGCGATGAATTGGAAAAAGGCAGCTATCGAAACCGCGTCGCTGCCTTGCGATCGATGAAGCCAGAGGTGGTCGCGATCGCCACCGAGCGTCTAGTGTGGCAGCGCGGACAAAATGCGCTGATGCTCTTTGGCGTGCTGGCGGGCGCGCGCCGAGTGATTCTGCTCGACGCGTACGACGATGCGAGAGACGAAACGCGTGGCCGCATTCTCTTGCGAACGCCTTTCCGTTTGGCTTTTGAATTCACGACGAGCGCGCTGGCGATCAAAAAGACGCGTTCCCGTCTGACGCAGCTTGAGAGCGCGATTCGGAATCGTGCGAAGTCCGTCGCCTCAAGTTCTAAGAAAGCGCCGAGCGCGCTGAGGGTTGCGTACCTGCGCAGCACGCCCAGCCCCGGCACGCCCGCGGGTGGCGCGGCGACCCACATCAAAGGTTTCGTCGGCGCCGCGACCGAATTAGGGGTGCAAGTTAATTTGATCAGCAACGATTACATCGCTGGACTCGACGAAAAGGAATTGACGCTGGTCGATCCCGAACCGGTGGGGACGACGCGCGCGGCCTTCGATCTGCTCAACAATCTGATTTTTTCCGCGGGCGCGTTGCGAGAGATCGAGCGCGCGCCGGTCGATCTGATCTATCAGCGGTACGGGCGGTTCACCTGGGCCGGCGTGGAGAGCAGTTTGCGCACCGGCGCGCCGCTGTTTCTGGAATACAACGGCTCGGAAGTGTGGATCGGAAAGCACTGGGACACGTCGGGAATGATTCCTCTGCTGGAACGATTCGAGCGTTTGAATCTGAATGCGGCCGCACGTATCTTCGTCGTCTCGGAAGTCGAGCGGCGCAATTTGTTGCGCGCCGGGATCGCGGATGAGAAAATCGTCGTTAATCCTAACGGCGTTGACACGGAAAAGTTTCGGCCGGACATTGGCGGCGCTGCGGTTCGTCGCCAACTGGGCGTCAGTGAAGGTGAAGTACTCGCAGGTTTCGTCGGCACGTTCGGACCGTGGCACGGGGTGCTGACTCTGGCTGAAGCAATTACAATGTTGCCCGATGACTGCGGCGTTCGCTTTCTTCTGGTCGGTGCCGGCCGTTTTCGCGACGAAGTCGAACGCATAGTGCGATCGGCGGGAAAAGCTGGGCGCGTGATTTTCGCGGGCCACGTCGAACACGAACGCGTGCCGGCTTTGCTCGACGCGTGCGAAATTCTCCTGTCGCCGCACGTGCCACTGGAAGACGGCAGCGAGTTCTTCGGCTCGCCGACGAAACTCTTCGAATACATGGCGATGGGAAAGGGAATTATCGCCAGCCGCCTGGGACAAATCGGCGAAGTGCTCGCGGATGAAGAGACCGCGCTGCTGGTCGAACCGGGCAATGCGCAAAAATTGTCGGAAGCGATTTTGCGATTGAGCAGGTCGCGCGAATTGCGTGAAAGTCTCGGCGCGGCGGCGCGGGTTACCGCAATCGCGAAGCATACTTGGAAACATAACGCGGAGCGTGTGCTTGGCGAGTATCTGTCACTGGCGGATGGTTCTTGAGCGGAGGCCCTTTTTGTTTGAACCAATCAACGAGCCATCGAAGATGGCGGCAGAGTGTAGCCCCGGGCGTGAGCCCGGGGTCAGTGGTCCATCAAAGTTCCAGAGCCCGCTTTAGCGGGCGACAGAGACCGGTTCTGTACCTGTCGCCCCCTTCGGGGCTCATGAATTTCTTTTTCTCTTGTTTCCCCGGGCTTACGCCCGGGGCTACATTCTGCCGCCCGCTTGCGCGGGCTCGTTGAGTGTGAGTCTCTTGCTTCGATGGCGATCAGCTCGTTGCTATTTCAATGAAACTTGAAATTGAAAACACAGCGCTCGCCGAAGAAAAACAACGGGCGCGCGAGCAGTGGAGCGAAGACCCGTGCGGCGCAGTCTATGGTCGCGAGCAGGAGTTTGGCACGCGCGAGTTCTTCGACGCGGTCGAGCGGCATCGCTACACCGAGTACGCGCCGTGGATGCCCGCCGTGATGGGCTTCAATGATTTTGCCGGCGCACGTCTGCTGGAAGTGGGCTGCGGCATGGGCACGGACCTCTTGCAGTTTGCGCGCGGCGGGGCAAAGGTCACCGGAGTCGATCTCACTCCGCGATCGATCGAAATCTCGCGTCAGCACTTATCCGTGTACGGAGAGCGCGGCGATTTTGCGATTACCGATGGCGAGAGCCTGCCGTTTGCCGATGAAAGTTTCGACGTCGTCTATTCCAACGGTGTGCTGCATCACACGCCCGACACCGCCGGCGCAGTGCGCGAGGTGCATCGAGTCTTGCGGACGGGAGGCCAGGCGCGGGTAATGCTTTACTATCGAAATTCTTTGAGCTACTGGGGGCTGATCATTCTGTGGCACGGTTTGCTGCACGGCGAGCTGCTGCGCGGAAATTCCCCTGGCGATATCATGAGCAAGTATATCGAGTTCAATGAAAGCGGCGGGCGCCCATTGGTGAAAGTTTACAGCCGCCGCGAAGCGCGCCAACTGTTTTCGATGTTTCGCGAAGTGAGGGTCCAGGTCGAGCAACTGACGCGCGCCGAACTCTACTTTCTTAGTCGTGTCATCCCAGAGAAGATGTTTCTGCGTCTGCGACGTAGCGTGGGCTGGAACGTGATTATTACGGCGACTAAGTGAGATCGCGGTACTGATTCATTCGTGGTCGAATCATTTCAAGCCAATGCTGGGAGCGCGGACGTCCTCGTCCGCACCAGCGTCGCCGGCGCTCAAGATCCTTGGACTGATTAATATTCGCGCTACGCGCTCAGTGCGGACGAGGACGTCCGCGCTCCCAGCGGAATGGAGTCTCCAGTTTTGAAACTGCATCAGTACCGGAGCAAAAGCCTTTCCCATCCATTCACTCAGCGCATCCTCGCGCTGCTGTTCATCGTGGCGCTCGCCTTCGCCGTCCGTTCGCTGACCGCGAATTTTCTGCGCGCGCACTTTGATGATCCGGGCTGGTTCCAGTTTGGCTCGTACTCAGTCTTTGATCGGCAGGCGCAGAACATCCTCGATCACAAGGAGCCGGTGTTTTGGATCAACGATCGGACGCGCACGGATCAGATGATCTATCCGCCCGGCTATCCGCTCTGGATGGCTTCGATCTACGCGGCCAGCGGCGATCGATCGCCGATACCCATTCAGCGTGTGCAACTAGTGCTCGACTCTTTCGCGGTCCTGCTGCTGGTGGGAATTGGCGCGACTGCATTTCGCTGGAACATCGGTGTTGCGGCGGGAGTGCTGGGGGCGTTGTCGCCCTTGTTGGCCCTCGCCGGCGGGACGCCGAATGCTGATGCGCCAACGAACTGGCTCGTGCTCGGCGCGGTGTGGTTACTGCTGTTGGCCGCCAAGCGTCAGAAGATCGCGCATGCGATCGCGGCCGGCGCCCTGCTGGGCCTGGCGTGCTGGCTACGCGTGAATCCAGTGCTCTTGTTTGTCGCGTGGGCGGCTGCCCTGCTGATATTCGTTAAGGCGAGTTGGCGGCGGAGGATCGGTTTGAGTGCTTCACTAGCACTCTCAACTTTGCTCGTCATCGCGCCAGTGGTCGCGCGCAATCTTATCGTTTTCTATCCTGAAGTTGCGCCGACGGGACTCGGCGTAGGCTGGAATCTTTGGGCCGGCATCGGCGAAACAGAGCGTGGTCCCGAGTTTGGGGCGCCGTGTTGTGACGAGCAGGTGATCGAACAGGATCGCCGCGCGCTGGGACTCGCTGCGGATGTTCAGATCGGATTATTTTGGCCCGATGGAATTCGTCGCGATCGCGAACGAGGCCGAAAGGCCCTCGCAGTCATCAAAGCTCATCCGGTCTGGTACACCGGCACGATGGCGCATCGACTATGGGGTCATTTGAAATTTGCGGGTGCGCCGGTGCCGCACGTTGGCAGCCAGGGTTTCAATGTGACCAGCAAGAAGTGCCTGTCACCGGATCGTCAGGGCGGCGTGCTCGGGTTGAGCGTCAACGTGCTGGGAATGATCCAAAGCGTTTGGCGTTACGTCGCGTTGCCACTCATGCTCTGCGGACTCTATTTGTCATTCCGAAAAGATTGGCGCACTACCGGAGTCTTGCTGGCGACCGTAATCTACTACCTGGCGACGCTGGCCGTCGGTCATTCCGAGATTCGTTACGGCTTGCCGATGCAGGGACTGTTGATTATTTTCGCAGGTGTCGCCGTGTGCGGGTTGGTGACGCGGGTGCGCTTCCGGAAACGCAACGTTCGCGTTTGAGACCCCACACCGGCGATGGCATAGATAGCCGCGCCGGGTTGCAAAGTGGTGAGTGAGTCAGGCTCGCGACGATCCTGAGAGTTGTCAATCGGCGGTTAACCCGGTGAGCTGTGCTGCTGTTTCAGCAACTCTTCCAGGTATTCGATCAGAGTTTGCAGCGATGAAAAGGGACTCTTCTCCTTCGACAGCAGATTCTCGTCGGCGATAGTGATGTCCGTACCGAATTCGGCGTTGATCTTTTCCTCGACCTCCATGATCAAAGTCACGAAGTCGAGCGATTCCAACTTCCCCGATCCGCCATACAAGGGCGCATCCGGCGCTTTCTCAACCTGGATGCCTTTCGGCAGTTGTTTGTTCAGCTCGTCAATCGCGGCGTAAACCGCCTGCTGGATTCTTTCGTCTGTGGTCATTCATTCTCTCCGCTTCGAAATTCTATCCGAAGCAACCCGCAGTTATGAAATGGGGCGAGCGATCCGGCTATAATGAATGCCGCGCCGGAATTCATCATGAACCAGAGAGCTGCAATCAAAGCGATCGCTTCTTTCCTGCCCGCGGGAAAACTTACGAACGAACAACTTGCGGCGGAATTCGGTGACTGGCATGCAAGTCAGATTCTTTCCAAGACGGGCGTGGCTGTGCGAGGAGTGGCCGCAGCGGACGAATGCGCTTCAGATCTGGGCGTGGCGGCGGCGAAGCGTCTGTTTGAGAATGGCGCAGGTTCGCCGGACGAAATTGATTTCCTGATTTTCTGTACGCAAAGCCCCGACTACTTCACACCGACCACTGCCTGTCTGATGCAGGAGCGTTTGGGGCTGAAGACCAGTTGCGGCGCGATTGATATCAATCAGGGTTGCTCAGGGTACATCTATGGGCTGGCGCTGGCGAAGAGCCTGGTTGAAGCAGGAACCGCAAACACGGTGCTGCTCGTCACGGCGGACACTTACACGAAGTTTATCAATCGCAGAGATCGTTCACTGCTGACATTGTTTGGAGATGGCGCCGCGGCGACGCTGATTCGCGCCGTCGAAGCGGCTTCGGAATTAATTGGACCCTTCGTGCTTGGCACTGACGGACGCGGGGCTAATCAGATCATCGTAAGGTCCGGCGGCTTGCGGTGTCCGGCGACTCCAGAGACTGCGATCGAGAAGGAGGATAGCAGCGGGAACTGGCGTTCAGAACAGAATCTTTTCATGGACGGTGGCGACGTTTTCAGCTTTGCGTTGAAGACGGTGCCGCAGACGCTTCAGCAACTGTTAGAGAAGGCGGGTCTGACTCTCGAGCAAATCGATTTCATCATTCCACATCAGGCGAACAAGTTCATGCTCGAGCGCCTGCGTGCAAAGATGAAAATCCCGAAGGAAAAGTTTTGGATCGACATGGAGAATGGTGGCAACACAGTTTCTTCTACCATCCCTATCGCCCTCGAAGGCGCCATCCAGCAGCAGCGGATCAAGACAGGTGATCGCGTTGCTTTAGTTGGTTTCGGTGTCGGCTATTCCTGGGGCGCAACAATGATCGAGATCTTTTGACGATGGATCTGCGTAAGATTGCCACAATCGCCTTGCCCATTCGTGCAGTCGCTTCACTCCGACGCGCGAAGTGGAAACGGGAACGACGCCGCGTGGCTTCTCTCCCGCCACTGACCGAAGCTGACTTTGCCGAGATCCTTGTCGGTCAGCTTGGCTTGGGCCCGGGAGATTTGGTTTATGTCCACAGCGGCATGGACGGGCTTAGCCTCGGCTTTCCTTTTTATCGCATCCTGTTTCTGATCAGGGAGGCGATTGGCGAGGGCGGCACGGTGGTCTTTCCAACCTATCCAAATCATCGCATCTCTTCCTACGAGTGGCTGAGACAGGGAAATGTTTTCGATGTTCGCCGAACGCCTTCATATACCGGGATTCTGACGGAGTTGGCACGGCGGCAACCTAACGCCTTGCGTAGTTTGCATCCTACGAAATCCGTCTGCGCAAGCGGGCCCGCAGCCAGCGAGCTTACGGCGACGCATCATTTGTCCCCATACCCCTACGACACTTGCAGCCCTTACTACAAATTGATAGAGGGTGGTGGAAAGATCATCGGACTGGGCGCCACGACTAATTACATTTCGTTTGGTTATTGCGTGGATGATGCTTTGAAGGGAGAGTTTCCCGTGCGGGTCTATCACGATCGGGTTTTCGACGCGCGCTGTATCAACTACGAAGGCGAAGGCGTAATTGTCAGAACTTACGCGCACGACATGAGCCGCGTCGTCCATCCGGACATGCCCCGGTTCATGCGGCGTTACGTGTCTGAGTCAGCATGCCGGGACGTGCGCATTCGCGGAATGAATTTCTTTCGCGCCAGCGCGCCGAGACTCTTCACAGAGATGATGGCGCTTGCCGGGCGAAACATCGTCTCTTATCCGCGATCGGTGTATAAGAAGCAGTAGGCAGTAGGCAGAAAGCAGTAGGCAGGAAACGCAGGCCCTATCCCGACCGTCAAGCCTCCCGTAGAACTCTCACCGGCCAGTTCTAACTTGGAACTCACCACTTCGGAGCTTGCCAGAAAGTTCCGTCAACGTAATAAACTCTATGTCTTCCGCTTGGGAAATCTCGCCGACAAAGCGTTCGATTGCCAGGAAGTCGCGAATGTACTTTGGGTGATTGGTCAGCACCACGGGAACGTTTGCCAGGCCGCTCGCTCTTGCGCGGTGACGAATCGAAGTAAGCATTTCGCGCATCAGTGTGTAGTTGAGACTAGCCGTGTCCGAGACGAAATATTTTCTTCTTAACGCCGGCAGGACTAGCTTTTCGAATGCCTGACCGGCCCGGGATTCATTACCGGATTCGGCGCCGGGCGTCGGCTGCAAACTCCTGGCGCCGCTGGGGGGAGATCGGCGCTTCAATTTCTGACGCGCGAGCGAGATGTTTTGAAGGGTAACCGCCCAACGCGATCCGTAAAAATGATTCAGCGGCACGCAAACAATCTCTTCGCGCTTGTCTGAGACTCTGCGCGCATCTTCCATCACCGGATAGAAGGGCAGGAATGTCTCTTCGCAGTTTCGATAATCGACTTCCACGTTTTGATGCTTGGCGATCAAACCAGCAGCAATGCTCACCTCGAGTTGAAAACCCAATCCGGCGAGCGACTTGAAGAGATGCGGCGAGGGTGCGGTCGCCAAGGTGCAGGCGCGAAACGCCAGACAACGGTAAGACGAGTCGAGCGGTCGCAAGAGATTTTCCAAATATTGCTTGCCACCGGCCAACATCGCGCAAGCAGCCTCGCGGTCATACTTCAGGATTGACCAATCACCATTCAATCGCCAACTTCCGTTTTCATACTCGGCGCTGTGCCATTGCGGATGAAGATGTAACTGAATGTCGTGTCCCTGACGGTAAGCTTCGCGCACGTGGTCGTCCCAGGAATCGGCCGTGATTTTCAATTCGGGATGCCGGGTTTCGAGTCGTCTGAATTTGAGTTGCTGCATTACGTCCGGGAGAAACGTCGTTGCAGCGCGGTGCTTTCGATAAGTCTGCAACAACGTTCGCAACGGCGCGAATTGAAGCTGCTCGATGTCGCCCGAGCCGTCTCCGCGCAATTCCCAATCGTGAGTCAGGGCGAGATGAATCAGCGGTTTCATGGCGCGGTAATTGTCCAAAGACAACCTCGGTGCAGGTTCTTGGTTCAATGAGAACTTTCCAAGCGCTCAGGTTGTGCTGTTGGCTATGGCAACTATTATGCCCGGCAGGTCGCTTGCGAATTTACGTCGTACTTCGTTCGTTGAGGTAGTCCTGGCGCGCAAATTGGCATCTGCGCTGCGTAAGATCACACTATCGCTGGCCGCATTGAGAACGACCATCAGGTCTGTCTATGCAGGCAGAGAAAACACTTGACGGCCGGCGCTGGCTAGCGGCCAGACCCTGCATCACGAACCAGGACGTGCTTGGCGAAACCAAACACTGACGCCAAAAAGACTGCGGCCAAGATGAACGTAAAGTAGTGAATGACGATCACGTATCTGCGTTCAGTATGCAAAGCGGATTGTAAGATCACGTAGTAAGCCGGGACCAAAAGCAGCAAGACTAGCGTGCGAAAGTTCCGGGTCCAGAGCAACGCGAAGATTCCCAGAATCACGCAGGGCAGCACCGCGGCCGTCACGAAAAACTTTTGCAGGATGCGAATGGGAAAGCGGGTGTAGCGCATCCAAGCTTGCGAACTCGGACCCAGGTCAAACAACTCCAGACGGCCTATCTCTGCGATGGAACGCGTTGACGCGGGCGCGTTGTTCGCCAGGCTCACGACAACTTGCGATTCGCCGCCGGTGACAAAGGCCAGCGCGAGATTGTTGACGGGTTGCTCAAGGGACGAAAGTCCTTCATTCAAATCCACGTCGATTGAAGTCATCTCTTTACTTTGTCCGGCATCAGTTACCTTCACGGTAACGCGGCCGCCCTCGAGTTTCAGCGGCAGACGCAGAATATAGTCGTGTTGCTTTGTGACCGCAATCGGCGGCGTGGCGATTTGCACGCCGTACTTGGCTTCATCGCTTTCGATTCTTAACTTCTGCGCGTCGATCGTGAGCGCAGCCTTCGCTGTCGCGGAAACAAAGCTTGGCTTGGCAATTAATTCCGACGGAGCGCTCGTCCACACCGGCGTGCCGTTGCTCACGTCGAGCGCGTGCGAGACGGGCGCTTCGGTAGCTGTGATCGGGACTCTGGCCAATTTGAAAAAAGACACGCCGCGCCGAAACATGACGCCGCCGTACCAGACCGGATGAGTCGCGACGATGCTCGCTCCGCGCCGCATCCGCCACCGATCGCGCTCGATTCCGTCACGACCAAAGAGCACCTGAGCGTAATCGGGCTGCTGATACATCGCGGCTTCCTGGCGCATGATTCCCAGATCGGTTTTGGGAATATTGAATCGTCCCTGATCGTATTCGGCGATGCCTTCCAGGAGTTTTTGACCGGCGCCCAGCGAAAGCGGAATGAAGCGATGAAAGACGACGGCGTTGCGGATCGTGATAGGGGCGATCAGGATCGCCGCACCAAAAACAAGCGCCAGAGAATTGCGCAGGCGCTGTCCTCGCGCCAGGAAAAACGGCACGATACACGCAAGAATCGGCGCCAACAATAAAGGGTTCGCTCTCAGCCAGCACGAAAGACCGATGAACGCGCCGGCGATCGCGAACGACCAGAGTCGCGGATGCCTGATCGCGCGAATCAACAAATAGGCGGCGACGAGGATGGGCAGGATGGCCAGCGAATCCGGCAACAGCAGTACTGAATAGTAAGCGAACTGTGGCGAGAGCGCCGCGAGAATTCCGGCGGCCATGGCGATGCCGAGAGAAAGCAATTCTCCGGCGATCAGAAAGACGAACACGGCGGCCAGCGCATCGCCAAACATCTGGACAAACTCGATTGCGGTGTCCGACTCGCCAAAGACCTTGAAAATCCCAGCGAGCAGAATCGCGTAGCCGGGCGGATGCGCCATGTGCTCAAGGTCGCTGAGAAAGACCCGCAGGTTTCCGCTCAGCAACTGTTGCGCGGATTGTTTGTATTCCGCGGTGACAAAAGTCTCGACCCTCCACGCATCGCGACGGTTATCCTGCCAACTCAGGAAGCGCACGCCAAACGCAACGAGGAAGATGACGCCGCAAATCACGAGCAGGTTTTTTCGGCTACACTGGCTCGGCCTGTAACCATTGCGGAGGCGAGAGCTGATCGTGTTAGTAGCTCTGCTGCCCGGCTCAGGGTAAGATTCAGACGCTATAGTTTCAGTTAGCATCGTCTATGCTGCGCGACAAATCGATCATCTGTTTTGGCGGAGAAGACTGGTGGTATCACCACCCGCATTCGAAGAACCATCTGATGCGCCGCTTCGCGCGCGCCGGCAATCGCGTGATTTTCGTCAACTCGATTTCCATGGGCTTGCCTTCGCTCGCGCACAAGGATTTGCTGCCGCGGGTCACGCGCAAGCTGCGAAGTTACGCCAAGTTCGCGCGGAAGACCAGTGAAGGCATCACGGTGGTCTCGCCTGCGACGCTGCCTTTTTTTGCCAGCCAAACGGCGCGGCGAATGAATCGCCAGCTACTGAAGTCGCAGATACAAAGACTCGCGGGCCGAGATGGACTTTCTAAACCGATTCTATGGATTGCAATCCCAACCGCGGCGGAAATGATTGGCTGCTTTGACGAGTCAATCGTGATCTACCATGTCTCGGACAAGTACGAAGCCAACACGATGGATCACGGGACCGATCCGGCTTTGATTCGCCAGCTACACGAACGAGCGATCGAAAACGCGGATATCATTTTCTATTCCAGCAGAAAGTTGTTTGAAGAAGATAAGCGAGGCCGCGAGCGTTCGCACTTGCTTGAGCAGGCCGTTGATTTCGATCACTGGTCAAGAGTGGGAAGCGGCGAGCTGGAAGTTGCGGCCGAGGTTGCGAAAATCCCGCAACCGCGTCTCGGATACTTCGGCGCGATCGAGCCGTGGCTGGTCGATCAGGACTTGATTAAGCGCGCGTCGCGCGAGCGGCCCGAATGGAATTGGGTCTTCATCGGAAACAAATCGCGCGGTTTGGAGATCGAGAATCTGCCGAACGTACATTTCCTGCCCGCCGTTCCGTACGATCGTTTGCCGAACTATGCCGCTGGTTTTGATGTGTGTGTCTTGCCGTGGGACACAGAGCTGGCGTTTACCAGCTACGGTTCGGCGATCAAGGTGCGTGAGTATCTCGCGACCGGCAAGCCGGTGGTGATCTCTCCGCTGCCCGAATACGAAACGATGAGCGACGTGCTGCGCATCGCGCGCAGCGGCGATGAGTTCATGAAGTTGATCGATGACGCGATGCATGAGCAGGGAACGGAAACTTCTCGCGCGCGTCAGAACGCAGTTCGCAGCGGCACTTGGGACGCGCGCGCCGAGTGGGTGAGTGATTTGATTGAAGAAGTGCTTTCGAAGAAGGATAGTGTACTAATCTAACAGGTGTTCAGAGTACCGACTTCAGTCGGGTTCTTTCCCGGTCGCAAAAGCCCGACTAAAGTCGGTACTCTGAGCACCTGCTTCCCAAGTAGGCACTAACCAAAAAGGCTGCTAAGTAAGTCTCGGTCTCAATATGTGTGGAATCGCCGGACTCGTGAGTTTAGATCCTGAAACGCGCATTGGCGCGATGCTGCAAGCCATCGAGCATCGCGGGCGCGATGACGAAGGTGTGTGGACGTCGCCGGCGATCGGCGACGAGGGACGGCGCGTGTGTTTCGGTCACCGGCGTTTGTCGATCATCGATACCAGCAGCGCTGGACATCAGCCGATGCTTTCGCACGACGGACGTTTCGTCCTGATTCTGAACGGCGAGATTTACAACTTTCGCGAGTTGCGCGAACAGCTCATAAGCAAAGGCCACAGCTTTCGCACGCAGTCGGATACCGAAGTTCTGCTGACGGCTTGGGCCGAGTGGGGCGACGAATGTCTTCCACGCTTGAATGGGATGTTTGCGTTCGCGCTCTGGGATAACAACGAGCGTACGCTTTTCCTGGCGCGCGATCGCGTCGGCATTAAGCCACTTTATTATGCACAGTTGTCCGACAAACTTAAGTTTGTCGAACATAGCAGGCAGGATGCCTGCGCTCCCGGCTCTTTCATCTTCGCTTCCGAAATCAAATCAATTCTCGCTAGCGGACTTATCAAAGCTGAACTCGATAACGAATCGCTTCATCAGTTCCTGACGTTCCTTTGGGCGCCGGATCCTGACACTCTTTTTCGCGGAATCAAGACCGTTCCGCCAGGTCACGTCGTGACGATGCGTGGCGATGAATTGAACGTCCGCCAATGGTGGGACATCTCGTTCGACGCGATCGAAGAAGGAAGAAGCGAAGCGTGGTGGCAAGAGCAGGTTCTGGAAACGCTCGATCGCGTGGTCAAGCTCGAGATGGTTGCGGATGTGCCGCTGGGATCGTTTCTGTCCGGCGGAATCGATTCGTCATCGATCGTGGCGATGATGAAACATCACAGCAACGGTCGCCGCGTTGGCACTTACACAATCGGAATCGAAGCGGAAGATTTGCGCTATGACATAATCCCGGACGATGTCGAATGGGCGCGCCGCGTCAATCAACAACTGGACACCGACTATCACGAGATCATGCTCAAGCCCGAAGTCGCCGAGCTTTTGCCCAAGCTGGTCTATCACATGGACGAGCCGGCGATCGATATGGCGATTCCCAGTTATCTGGTATCAGTGGCGGCGCGCGAGACGTTGCGGGTGATGCTCTCGGGAATGGGCGGTGACGAAGTCTTTGCCGGCTATCCGCGCCAGATGGCGATGAAAGTGGCGGGAGCAATCGATCCTTTGCCCGATTTGCTGCGCCGGCCTTTGATGAATACGATCGCGCAAGTGCTGCCAGGTGGCTTGCCGGGAAGACTGACTGCGCCTTTGCGCAACGCCAAGAAATTCGCGCGCAGCGCGGCGCTGGGTTTCGAAGCGCGTTACCTCGGCTTTCAAACCTATTTCAACGACGAAGCGAAGACGCGTCTTTATTCAGACGAGCTGCGCGAAGCGACCAAAGGCATGGATGCATACAGCGCGCACCGGCAATATTTTTCGCGGGTGAAGGACGCCGCGCCGCTTAACCAGATGCTTTACGTCGATCTGAAAACATTTCTGCCTTGTCTGAACTTGATGACCACGGACAAAACCTCGATGGCTGCGAATTTGGAAGTGCGGGTGCCGTTTCTCAATCTGGAAATGCTGGAGCTGGCCGCGCGCATGCCGCCTGACTTGAAGTTGCGTGGATTGAAACGCAAATACATTTTGAAGCGCGCGATGGAGAGAGTTTTGCCACGCGAAATCGTCTGGCGAAAGAAGGCAGGCTTTGGCGCCCCGATCCGTTCCTGGCTGCGCGGACCTCTGCGTCCGATGGTGAAGGACTTGTTGTCAGCAGAGACGATCAAGCGGCGCGGTTTGTTCCGGCCGGAAGAAGTGCGGCGCGTCATTGACGCCAATCTTTCGGGCAGGGAAGACTACAACCTGCAGGTGTTTCAACTTTTGAATTTGGAACTGTGGCAGCGAGCGTTTATCGACGGACGGTGAGCAAGGGTAGTTTTGTTGGCGGCCGGGCCGGGTAAGCGAGAAGGGCTCAACCGCGGCTTTGCCGCTCCGATGCGCGGCCTTCTGTTCCGGGTAGCCCTTGCTGACGCGCGGGCTTCTGATACTTCTGTCGCAGGGAGCGTGTGTCAGAAGCCCGACCGTTAGGGAGGGCAAGCATCAATCCACTCTTCTGCCCCGAAAACTCAAACTTCAACCGGCAATCCGGTTCGCAAAGACTCTCTAATCCGAAAAGTCGCGCGCGTGGTAGTAGCTAGATCTTCGAGCGCGATCGGCGCTGGTTTTCCTTCCAGGACCATGGCGCAAACGGCGCCCACTTCATCTTCTTGCCCTTTGTCCTGCTCGCGCAGTTTTGTCTTCTTCTCGCGGCCGTCTTGATAAGCCACGCCACCGCGAAAGTCATCGATCATAAACGACTTGCCCGCGCCGAAGATCTCTATGCGCTCCTTTGGCAATGCCTTGGCGCCTTCGGCGAGGTAGGCGATTGAACCGTTTGAACCGTCGGCGAAGCGCAGCGTGATGAAAACTGAATCTTCGTTGGTGATTTCCTGGTTGCGAGCCGCGATTGATTCAGCGTAAACGCGCGTGGTCAGCGAGCCGGTCACAAAGTGCATGAAATCTATGAAGTGACAAACCTCGCCGATGATGCGGCCGCCGCCTTCACGCGCGTTCTGGGCCCAGTGACCGGGCGGAATCCGTCCGGCATTCACGCGATAGCTAATCGACAGCGGCGCTTGTCGATCGGTGAAGAATTCTTTGGCCGCGCGCGTCAGCGGCGAGAAGCGGCGATTGTAACCAACCATCAACTCGCCCTTCGATTGTGTGGCCGCGGCGATCACACTTTCCAATTCGTCATCATTCAAGGCCAGAGGCTTCTCGACAAAGACATGCCGCCCGAGCTCGAGCGCGCGCCGCGACAGTTCAGCATGCGTATCGTGACGCGTGGCAATCACGATGAGGCTCACTTCTTCGTCGGCTAGCACTTCGTCTGCGCCGGAGACGCAAAAGCGAAAGCCGAATTTCTCGGCAACCGTGCGCGCGGTGACGCCCGAAGCTGTTGCGATCGATTGCAGCTCGGCGCCCGCGGATTTGAAGTGCGGCAAAAGCATCGCCTTTGCGTAATTGCCCGCGCCAATCAAACCGACGCGAACACTCTTGGCCGGCGAAGCGGTTGCGGCTTTCTTTACCGAGATCGGAATTCGTCGTTCGAGATTGCCTTCGCTAGCGTATTGCAGGACCACGCCGAGATATGGCTCGCTCGATTCACCGGCGATCAACTGATAAGCCTGCTCCGCTGCGTCGAGTTTGAAGCGATGCGTAATCAATCCTTCGACATTGACGCGGCCTTCGGCGAGCAGATCCAGAAACGCTTCGAGGTTGCGTCCCTCGGTCCAGCGCACGTAACCGATCGGGTAGTCATGGCCGCGCTCTTCGTATTCTGGATCGTAACGGCCCGGCCCGTAAGACATCGAAATCTTGAACGCGAGCTCACGATTGTAGTAAGGCTGGCGCGGAATGTTCAGCCCGACAGCTCCGACCGCGATGACCCGTCCTTTTTGTCGCGAAATCTCTCCGGCTAACTCTACGGGCGCATTCGACGAGGTTGCCGCAGTAATCAACACTGCGTCAGCGCCGCGGCCGCGCGACCACTCCATCACGTGGCGCTTCGCGTCATCGTCGGGGGCGCAGCCAGCATCCGCACCGAACCGTTTGGCCAATTCGATCTTGTTTGAGTCGAGATCGATTCCGAAAACTCGACAGCCGTTTGCTTTCAGAAGTTGTGCCGTCACTTGCCCGATCAAACCGAGGCCGATGACCACGACAGATTCCCCCAGAGTCAACTCTGCCAGCCTCACTCCTTGCATCGCGATCGCGCCCAGCGTGCCGAATGCAGCCGCGTCAAAGCTAACTTCATCAGGCAAACGGACACAGAGATTCTTTGGCACCGACAAGACTTCGGCATGCGAAGCGTAACCCACGCCGGCACACGCAACGCGCGCGCCGACATGAAAGTTGCTGACGTCATTGCCAACCTCGATCACCGTACCCGCGGCGCTGTAGCCGAGCGCGAGGAGCGAACCGAGTTTCGAGCGCACCGCATCGACCGTGTTTAGGATTCCTTCGCTCTTTGCTTTTTGAATTACCTGACTAACGAGCCGAGGTTGCTCTACTGCGCGCGCTAATAGACTCTTCTGGCCAGCCTCGACCGTCGCGCGTTCAGTGCCCGCGCTAATCAGCGAAGCCGCCGTGCGCACTAGCACGAATCCGGGCCGAGCAACCGGCGCAGGGACGTCGGTGGCCTTCACTTCGCCCGTCTTCTGATTCTGGAGGACTTGTTTCATAGCGGCTGTGCCGCTCCGATGCGCGGCAAGTCTATGACTTGCCGACAAGCGGATCACCCAAGAGTTCATCAGGTCTTTGACCTGCTGTTAGGTGAGCCGGAGGTCATAGACCCCAAGAAAATGGCACGGCTTTTCGGCAAGTCGGAGACTTGCCGCGCATCCCTGGCGGCGGAGCCGCTAAAACCAACGTCAGACGCGCTCTGAATATCCTCGATCTTTGTTTGCCTAGTCAATCACGCGTCGCGAATGAAGGGCCAACCTAAATTTGCGGACAGAGAGGCTCTGCGCATCATTAATCGCAAATTTGATTGACAATCGGGCACTTCTTTTGTTAGTTATGCTTCGCTGTTTGCAGCGCTAATCAAGAATAAAAGCTTTCTAGATTGGGTACTATTGTAAAAACAGTTGTCGTGTTCACTGCCAAAGTCTTTGGGTCACGGCAAGTGCTTTTGAGCAGGCCTCATCCATTTGAGCAACGTTTCGCAGTAGGATTTCACAAAAACTTAGGAGACTAAAAATGTCGCAAAACTGGACTCCGCCGCCGGCTGGCGGATCGGCAACTGTGCCGAACTACATGGTGCAGGCGATCATCTCGATATTCTGTTGCTGGCCTTTGGCAATCCCCGCGATCATCTTTGCTACTCAGGTGAATAGCAAAGCGGCGGCGGGTGACATCGCGGGCGCGGAGGATGCATCCAAAAAGGCGAAGATGTTCAGCTACATCGCGCTTGGGCTGGGCGCCCTTTGGGTAATCTTCATCATTATCTACGTGGTATTTGTGATCGGCATCGCCGCGCTGACGGCGGGCGGGTCGCGTTAGGGCGATTCGATCAACCCTGGCGCCAGTTCGGGTTCCAGGTGGCTTGGCTTTGTGCGTCCGTTCATGGTTGCGTACCGTTTGAGTTGTCTGTTTTCTACAGGTCAAACGGTGCGCACTAATTTATTGCATTCAAGGTAATCCACATGCCCGTCTTTTGTACTAAGTGCGGCGCGCAGAATTACGACAGTGCCGTGACTTGCGGCACTTGCCAGGCGGTGTTGCCCGTGATTGCTGGCCAACAGCAACAGGCGCAGGCCGATTATCAGCAGCCTTATCAACCCAGTTACGAACCGATTCAACCGCCAGCGCCGATGTATGGCCAGCCGATGGTACAGGACTGGAAGGCGGCCGGCGCCGACAAGAAAGTCGTGGCCGGGATCCTGGGCATCCTGTTGGGTGGTTTGGGAATTCACAAGTTCATGCTCGGCTATCAAAAAGAGGGCGTGATCATGTTGCTAGTCTCTGTGCTGAGCTGCTTCACCCTTTATGGCATCATTCACGTGATCGGAATCGTCGAAGGGATCATGTATCTCACCAAAACTGACGAGGCTTTTGTGAGGGAGTACATTTACGGTCGGAAGGGTTGGTTCTAGATATTCAAGCCTGACGCCCACTTGCGTTAATTGGGCGGCGGTGAATATTGTATCCGCAGCGACTCAGGGTGTCCGAGTTGTTGCGGGTTTTCAGATCATGGGGATGACTATCCGGTGTGCGCTCAGGTCTCTTGAGGTATAATCCAGCAAACGATTTGATATTTCCTCAATGGAGCAAATGGCACTTAAGTACGACACCGAAGTGAACGCTGGCGGCCGCGTTGAACTTGACGTGCCTTTAGCACCGGGCGTTCATGTAACTGTCTTTGTGATTGAATCTAGTAAAGGAGCTTTCCAGGATTTGCTCTCGGCCAGTCAGAGCAGTCTTGCGTTCTGGAACAATCTTCTCGACGATGAAGACTGGAACGATGCCTGAGCAAGGCGATATCCTCCTCATCCCCGTCCCCTTTAGCGATCTGACTTCGCAAAAGAGGCGTCCGGTCATCGTAATCTCGAATAATCAATACAACAGCAAGACAGGGGATGTGGTCGTAGTGGCGATGACTTCGAATCCGCAGGTTACGGATTACAGTTTTTCGATCACTTCTTCGGACTTGGTGAAAGGCGCGCTGAATCGTCCGGGCAAGGTTCGCGTTGACAAGATTTACACACTGTCGCAAACGATTGTTGTCAAAACCTTCGGGCGAGTGAACCGAGTGACTATTGACCGTATCCGTGGCGCATTACAAGAATTAGTGGCTACAAGATCATGACGGGTTTCCATTTCATTGAAGTGGCCAGCGATCGTTCCCGCCAGCTCGCCATCGCCGCGACAGTTTGGCTGGGACTGGCCGCTGGCGCGACTTTTCTCTTTCTCGTAAACCCGGCCAGTCCGTCGCATCAGTTTTTCCCCAAGTGTCCCTTCCGCTTGTTGACGGGTTTGCAGTGTCCCGGCTGCGGTTCGACGCGGGCCTTCTACCAATTGCTGCATCTGCACCCCGTAGCAGCGTTCAAGCTGAATCCGTTGATGATGCTAACCCTCCCGTTCATTGTGTACGGGTTTCTCGGATTTACGAAGAGCGCCATCACAGGCCGTCCGCAGCGGCGCATCTTCATCCCGACGTTCTACCTATGGGCGTGGCTCGCGCTGATGATCTTCTTCTGGATCTTTCGCAACACACCGTGGTATCCGTTCGTCTCATGAATACAGATCCAGCCATCCGCCTCGCTATGCTGCCCCGCGACACGAATTCGCAAGGCACGATTTTCGGCGGCGTCATACTCAGCTATATCGACATGGCCGGAGCGATCGAAGCGCACCGCCACACCGAAATGGACCGCTTCGTCACCGTCGCGATGCGCGAAGTGATTTTTCACGCGCCTGTGTTTGTCGGCGACCTGGTCAGCTTCTACTGTGAGATCGTGAGGATTGGCACGACCTCGATCACGACGCGAGTGGTGGTCGAGGCAGAACGCTATGGTGGCCCACGCGAGAGCGTACGGGTGACTGAAGCGGAAGTGATTTATGTCGCGGTGGATGCGGAACAGAAGAAAACGAAGATTGTGGTTAAGTGAGATGAGTCCGCGAACGCGGACGATCGAAAATAGCCCAGCGATTTATCGCTGGGGCACGGAGAGCCTTTTCAAAACAAGTCCGCGAAGCGGACGACAGAATTCTTTGTGTGAGCGCATTTTCTGTCGCCTGCTTCGCGGGCTTTGGATTCTTTTCTCTTGTCGCGTTCCCAGCGCTAAAGCGCTGGGCTATTATCACTCGTCCGCTTCGCGGACTCGGCCTCACCACCGATGATATGCGGGATGCCCAGGCTTTACCGCCACAAACGTTCCCCGACAGGTAGCGCAAACTTTATCGTGCGCGATCAACTCGCCTTCAACAATCGCGCGATCGTCGGTTGATTCAATCACTCGCGCTCGCAATTCAATTGGTTTGTCCGTCGGCGTCGGCCGCTTCAAAGTGATCGTGTAATCCGCAGTGACTGTGCAGGGCGGATGATCCAGTCCGGCTTTCTTCATCAAGTGATACGCTCCCGCCCAGTTGCAATGGCAATCCAGCAGCGTGCCGATGATTCCGCCGCTGAGCATCCCCGGGAACGCTTCCTGATAGGCTTCGGGTTGAAAGGTCGCAATGACTTCATCGCCATGCGCGAAGCTGCGAATGTGCAAGCCCTTTTCGTTCGCCGGACCACAGCCAAAACAGGCGTTGCGCGGCGCGTAGGTTTCCTGGATGCTTTTTTCGCTCATAATGTTTAGAGTTCAAGCTTTAGCTTGTGCTTATGGAATCAGGCAACCTAAAGGTTGAACTCTGAACTCCGCAATTGCTCTCGCAACTTGAACCTTTGCACCTTGCCCGTCGCAGTGTACGGCAACTCCGCAACGAAAAGATAACGACGCGGTTGTTTGAAGCGCGGCAGCGCGTCTTCACACAGCGCGCGCAATTCCTTTTCTGCCGTCTTAGCGTCGTGGCGATCATCCGAGAGCACGATGAACGCGCACACGCACGCCAATCCGGCATCGTCTTGGCCTTCAACGACGGCCGCCGCGCGCATGTTCGGATGGCGCAGCAGCACGCCTTCGACTTCAACCGGCGAGACCCATTGGCCCGTTGGCTTGAAACAGTCATCGCTGCGGCCCATGTGCCACCAGAATTCATCCGCGTCGCGACGGTAGAGATCGCCCGTGCGCACCCAACCGTCAACAAATGTTTCCGCGGTGGTCTCTGGCCGTTGCCAGTAACCGATCGCTGCGCTGCCGCCACGAATCCAGAGGTTGCCCACTTCACCGGTCGGCGTGGGCTTGCCTTCGTGATCAATCAAACGCGCTTCGTAACCGGGCAGCAATTTGCCGCTACTGCCATAGCGCACCTCGCCGGCGTGATTTGACATGAACATGTGCAGCATCTCGGTCGAGCCGATGCCGTCGAGCACTTCGACGCCAAACGTGCGCTGCCATTCTTCGCCGAGTTGCGCCGGCAGCGCTTCGCCTGCAGAGATACACAAACGCAAGCTAGCGGTGTTCAGAGTACCAACTTCAGTTGGGCTTTTCTCAGAGAGCAAGGACCCGACTGAGGTTGGTACTCTCAACGCCTGTCGATGATGATCCAGAAGCATGCGATAGACGACCGGGACGCCGAAAAAGATCGTCGGACGATCTTCCCGAAAGACGCGAGCGACAACTTCGGGCGATGGCTTCTCACGACAGAGAATCGTCGTCAAGCCGTTCAGCAGCGGAAAAGAAAAACTGTTGCCTAGTCCGTAAGCGAACGGCAAACGCGAAGAAGAGAAGATGCGATCGCCTTCGCGGAGGCGCAAAACATCAGAGCAAAACGTTTCGTTTGTGTAGAAGATGTCCGACTGGCGATGCACCGCGCCCTTCGGTTCGCCGGTGCTACCCGAAGTGTAAAGGATGAACGCCGGCGCACTCTCGTTACCACGCAAAGGGAATTCTTCACCCAGCGCCTTGCGCGGAGCGCCCTGAAACGACTGGGCGCTGATGCCCGCGTACGAAGATCGAATTGATGCTTCACGGTCAACGACCAACAATTGCTGTAAACCGCGCAACGTCTCAACCGCTAGACCGGGATCTTCTCCGTCCGGTTGAAGGATCGCACGGACGGCCTGTGCCTCGACGATTGCCGCGCGCGCGCCGCAGTCTTTCAGGATGAAAAGCTGGTCATCTCTGCGCAGCGCCATATTGATCGGCACGGCGATCGCCCCGATTGAAATGATTGCCCCGAACGACGCAATGAATTCCGGCGAATCGTTCAGGAGAATGGCGACCCGATCCTCTTCGCAGATGCCGAGCGCATGCAGTGCCTCCGCAGCGCGGACTGTCGCCGCGCGCAAATCTTCATAGGTGATCTGGCGTTGCTCGTACACGACGGCGGTGCGCGCGGAGTGCTCGGGCGAATAGACTCGATCAAAGAGACACTGAGGGTTCACGAGTAGCATAGACTTTAGTCTGTGACGCCTTTCAATCGCAACAAACACGGACCGAAGGAAACTCTGATCAAGTGAAGGTCCCAACTTTTCAGCAGAGTCCCGTAGGGACGAAATATTTGTAGCCCTGTGAGCGTGCTTGGCCTCAAAGCTCCGTTAGGAGCGACATCACCTTTTCCGCAGCCCATAAATGGGCTGAGAAAACTCATTTGACTCATCTTGTTCTTTAGATATTTCGTCCCTACGGGACTGCCCGCTCAAAACCAATAGGACTCAAGTGTCCGTTTCCTTTCCTGAGTCGCTTAAACGAGCTTCTTTAGTGATTCCAACCGCAGAAGCGACACAGACTGAAGTCTATGCTACAAGTGAAACGCAGTTGAGAGTTGCGTCGTGCTGTGGTTTGATTACGAGCGATGCCGATACTCAAGAAACGCGATCATCAAACCGAGACCCGCTTGCTGTTGGAATCAGCCGAGCCGATCGACTTGCCGCCCGCCGAAGTCGCGGATGATGCCGTGCTTGTCCAGTTTGATAAGCTCAAGCCATACGTTCCGGAATTGCTGGATGAGTTGCGCGCAGGAACGCACGCGGAACCTGTCGCCGTGATGAACGACGGCTCGACGTTCGCCATTCACGGCGCGACGCGCACGTTCTGGGTCAAGCTATGGCACAGGGCCGGCTCCGATTTGACCATGATCGAACGCGTTCAGATAATCAGTTGCCTGCCGTCAACGCGCGGGACGCAAGTAAGAATAAGTGATGAGTAATGAGTGATGGGTGATGAGAGAAATAATAGAGTTTGTTTAGAGGCGGGCTACTGCCCGCCTTTGTGCTGATGGAAATCGACGTACCTGAAAAAGTCTTGAGCCTGGCCGAAACGATCCGTGACGCGGGCGGCCGTGCGCTGCTGGTCGGTGGTTGTGTGCGCGATGCGCTAATGGAAAAGCAACCGAAGGATTGGGACGTCGAAGCTTATGGAGTCGAGCCGGCGCGCTTGCGCGAAGTTTTGGATCAGTTCGGCCCGGTCAACGTTGTCGGCGAAGCCTTCACGGTCTACAAACTCGGATCGGATCTGGATGTGGGCTTGCCGCGCCGCGAGCGAAAGACCGGGCGCGGGCATCGCGCGTTCGTCATCGAGGGCGATCCTTCGATGACCATCGAAGACAGCGCGCGGCGGCGTGACTTTACGATCAATGCGATCTTGCAGGACCCGCTGACCGGTGAAATCATCGATCCGCTTCACGGCCGCGACGATCTTGAGAAGAAGCTTCTACGAGCCGTTTCTTCGGACACGTTCAGTGAGGACAGTCTGCGCGTCTTGCGGGCCGCGCAATTTGCCGCACGCTTTGAATTCGAGATTGATTCAAGGACTGTCGAGCTCTGTCGCGAGATTGATCTTTCCGACTTGCCGAGCGAACGCCTTTGGGGCGAGATGGAAAAACTCTTGCTGCGCGCGCAGCGTCCATCGATTGGATTGGACTGGCTGCAAAGACTTGGCGCTATCGATCAACTGTTTCCTGAAATCAAAGCGCTGATCGCCGTAGAGCAAGATCGCGAATGGCATCCCGAAGGCGATGTCTTCATTCACACCGGGTTGGTTATCGATCGCGCGCGCGAGTTGATAGATGATCTTCCATACGCCAAACAAGTCACGGTGATGCTGGCTGCTCTGTGTCATGATTTCGGTAAACCGGCGACGACGGAATTCATTGACGGACGCCTGCGCTCACGCGGACACGAAGAAGCGGGTGTGGAGCCGACGTTAAGTTTTCTCGACAAGCTGAACATCCACACGTTCGATGGCTATGACGTGCGCGCGCAGGTCGTCGCGCTGGTGCGCGATCATCTGAAGCCCGGCGAGTATTTCAAGAAGCGCGAAGAAGTTGGCGACGGTGCGTTTCGCCGCCTGGCGCGCAAATGCGAACTGAATCTGTTGTACCGGGTGGCGAAAGCAGATTCGCTGGGCCGTAACGCCGAATGGCTTCCGCGCGCGAAGTGGTACGACGCCGAGGCCCAGGAGTGGTTCATTGCTCACGCGCGTGAATTGGAAGTTGAATTGAAAGCGCCGGCGCCGATCTTGCAGGGACGACATTTATTGGAAATGGGCATCGATCCCGGGCCGCGGGTTGGCGAGATCACACGCACGGTTTACGAGATGCAGTTGGATGGGCGGGTGCGAACGCTGGACGAGGCAAAGGCAGAGGCGCGATCGTTAATGGGGCAGTAGTCGAGTCTTTATTGATGTAGGCTCCGTGTGGTCTAATGACTAGTCATGTCAACTGCGACTGAACATCTTTACGTCACGAGTACCGATCAAATTCTGAGCGGCGAGCCGATTATCAAAGGAACGCGAACACCGGTTAGGGCAATCGTAGAACTTTGGCGACAAGGCTCGCAGCCGGAGGATATCTGCGGACATTTACCGCATCTGAGTCTCGCCCAGGTTTTCGATGCTCTTAGTTACTACAGTGACCATCAGGACGAGATCAATGCGCATATTGAGCGCAATCGGATTCCAGAAGAATTGATCGAGAGCTGACCTCCCGCTTGTGAACCGCTTATTCATCGAACTCTATCTGGATGAGGATGTGAGCGTGTTGATTGCTCAGCTCTTGCGAGCGCGGGGTTTTGTGGTTATGACCACGCAAGAGGCAGCAAAGTTGGGCGCGAGCGATCGCGAGCAGTTAGAATTTGCGACTAGCCGAGGACTTACCTTGCTAACCCACAATCGCCGCGATTTCGAGACCCTGGCCCAATCTTATTTTGAGTCGAACCAAACTCATCCGGGAATCATGATAGCAACGCGTCATCGGCCGCGGAGATCGTTGCGCGCTTGCTTGCTATTCTCAATTCCGTGACCGCAGATGAGATTGAGAATCAGTTACGCTACATTTAGGAGACAACATGATCGACCTCGAACTTACTGAAGACCACAAAGCACTAATAGAAACCGTGCGCGAGTTCGCGCAGAAGGAAGTCGCGCCTTACATCAAAGAGTGGGACGAAAAGCAGGAAGCTCATCCGGAAGTCTTCAAGAAGATGGCTGAGTTGAATCTGCTCGGCGTGTGCATTCCGGAAGAGTACGGCGGCGCCGGCTTTGATTACATTTCGCTCGGCCTGGTGTGCGAAGAACTGGAAGCCGTGGACACGTTTCTGCGCGTCGCGATGTCCGTGCACACGGGCTTGAATTCGCTGACGCTTTACACTTGGGGCACGGAAGAGCAGAAGCAAAAATATCTGGTGCCACAAGCGAAAGGCGAAAAGCTCGCGACCTACGGGCTGACTGAGCCCGGCGCAGGATCGGACGTAGTCGCCGCTCGCTCAACCGCGCGGCGCGAAGGCGACGAGTACGTTTTGAACGGCGAGAAGATGTGGATCAGTCTCGCCGACTATGCGGACAATTTTCTTTTCTTCTGTTGGACCGATGAAGAGAAAAAGCGGAAACGCGATCACTCAGGCATGTCCTGTTTCATCGTTGAGCGCACGATGAAGGGTTTCACTTCGGGCACGATTCACGGCAAGCTCGGCATCCGCGCCGGCAACACCGGATATTTTTCTTTGCAGGACGTGCGCGTGCCGATAGAAAATCTGATCGGCGAAGAAGGCGAGGGTTTCAAGATCGCGATGTTCGCCCTCGAACAGGGTAGATTCACAGTGGCGGCGGGGGCGACGGGAGTGATTCGGGCTTCGCGCGATGCCTCGGTGGCATACGCAAACACGCGTGAGACTTTTGGCACAAAGATCGCTAATCATCAGCTGGTCAAACAAAAGATTGCCAACATGGAAGCCGACTATCAGATGAGCCGCTTGCTTTGGCTGAATGCCGGCTGGTTGAAGAACCAGGGCCAACCGAACGGCCGCGCGACCAGCCTGGCGAAATGGCAAGCGACCGTGCGCAGTGAAGTGGCCGCGTCGATGGCCATCGAAGTCCACGGGGCCAACGGTTATTCGAACGACTATCCGGTCGAGCGTTACCTGCGCAACTGCAAGGCCGCGGTCATCTACGAGGGCACGCGCGACATACACACACTGATGCAAGCCGACTGGGCGCTCGGATTGAAAAAGGAAAAACCTGCGCGCAAGAGTCTGCCACCGTGGAAGCCCGTGGAAATCCGCGCTGGCATGGCCCTTTGAACGCGCCCATCCTCCCACCTTCGGCTCGCCAAAAAACTTGTAGCGACCACGCTCCTGGGCTTATAGTTACGGCTACCTGAAAGAGTCCCCATCAAGGAGACGAACTATGCGAAGCGTTCGGTTTGGACTTCGAGGTTTAGTCCTCGCGATTTTCTGTCTGGTTCCTCTGGGGAGTGCGTTGGCTCAGGCGCCTCCGTCTTCGGTACAGATCTTCATGCCAAATGGCGGCATGCCGTCGCGAGCCCTGCTCATGAACATCGTTTCCGACGATGGGCGCACCGACGTCGTCTTTACTGACTCAAAAGGCATATATTCAATGCGAACCCCGACCGCGGGAGCAGTGAATTACACCGTAACGATCAGGGGCGACGATCAAACCTTCGAAACCAGCACCTTAAGGTTCAGGATTGAACGCAACAGTCCCGGCCGTTTTTTCGTTTTCCTTAAGCCCATCGCTTCCGCGAAACTTCCCGTCAACGGCGTGGTGGACGCGACTACTCTGGAAAGCAATGTTCCATCACGAGCGCATGCGGCGTATCAACGCGCGATGGAATCAATTGGCAAGGGCCAGCTTGAGATCGCCATCAGCAGCCTGCACGAAGCTATCAGGATTTATCCGGAATACGTCAGGGCCCGAAACGATCTGGGCGTGGTCTTTATGAAACTCGGACGGCTGGACGAAGCCGCGGCCACGTTTCGCCAGACGTCCGAAATCAACAAGCGCTTCTTTCATCCGCGGCTGAATCTCGGGATTGTTCTCAGTCAACAGCATAAGTACAAGGAAGCCGTCGATATCCTCGGACCGTTATTCGAAGAGAACCACGGGATGCTGGAGGTGCGGCTGGCTTATGCGCGAGCGTTAGAGGGGGCTGGACAACTTTCCAACGCCGAGAAGATCTACCGGTCTACGCTCGAGTCAAGGAACCTGCCGCCGGCAACCCAAGCTGACATGCACTTCTGTATGGGAGTGATACTGAATCGTCAACGCAAATTTGGCGAGGCGGTTACTGAGTTGCAAAAGGCCATCTCGATTAATGATGCGGCGAACTCGCACTTGCAATTGGGAGCCGCGCTGATGCTTTTGCAACAACCGAGCGCGGCCGAACACGAACTGTTGCGCGCCTATGAGTTGGGCGGGCAGTCGGCCGGCGCGGCGCAGTTGTTGCTCGGGAATATCTATTACGCGCAGCAAAGATTTAGCGATGCGCAGCATGCTCTTGAGCAATACTTGAGAGATGTGCCCTCGGCCCCCAACGCCCCGCAAGTCACGAAGCTGATCGCCGACCTCAAGACCAGGTCAAAGAATTGACTGCTTTGGGATTGGGATTCCCGCGGCGCTCACAGGCTTGTTAACTGGTTGCGGTTGTTTCAGACAACGCTCGCTCAACCAACTGCTCAATCTCGTCCAGACTGAAAGGCTTGGTCACGTAGGCGAAGGCGCCCAGCGCGAGCAGGGACTGGCCGTCTTGTTCGCGGCCTTTGCCGGAAATCAGGATCACCGGCGTGCCTTCGTCGCGCAACTGAACACGCTCCAGCAATTCAACTCCCGTTAATCCTGGCATGGCAATGTCTGTCAAAACGGCGTCGTACTTTTCCACTTCCAGATACTGCAGCGCTTGTTCGGCAGTACTGGCGGTGTTGCATTCGTATTTTTCTGAAAACAGATCGTGAAGAATTCCGCGAATCGCGGCGTCGTCGTCAACGATGAGGATCGTGGGCATGGAAGTGCTCATTGTAAACGCATGTTGCCCCGGGGTGCTACAACCGATCAAGAGTTAATTCCGGTTCAAATACGCGAGGTCCGCGACGCGTCCGCGCTCGGCTGCAAATCCTCGTCTCGCGCATCACTCGCCGCCGCCGCAGTTTTGAAGCTCGCTTGGTGCGGCTCAGCGATCTTCTGAACGCCGAGCTGCGCTTCGGCTTCAACTATCAAATGTGTCGTTTGGAGGACAGTGTCGGGGTTGAGCGAGATTGAGGTGATGCCTTTCTCAACCAGGAAGCGCGCGAATTCCGGATAGTCGGAAGGCGCCTGACCGCAGATGCCGATCTTCTTGCCATTACGGTGGGCCGCGTCAATGACCGTTGCGATCATCTTCTCAACCGCGGCATTGCGCTCGTCAAAAAGGTGGGCCACCATCTCAGAATCGCGATCGAGGCCGAGCGTTAGCTGCGTCAGATCATTCGACCCGATTGAATACCCATCAAAGACCTGAAGGAACTCGTCCGCCAGAACTACGTTGGAAGGCAGTTCACACATCGCGTAGATTTCCAATTCGTGATCGCCTTGTTTCAATCCCAATTCGGCCATCAGCGCGATGACTCGCTCGCCTTCTTCGACGGTGCGGCAGAAGGGAATCATCGCCTTGACGTTGACCAGGCCCATCTCGTTACGGACCCGTTCGAGCGCGAGACATTCCAGCTCAAAGCCTTCGCGATAACGCTCGTCGTAATAGCGCGACGCGCCGCGAAAGCCGAGCATCGGATTTTCTTCGGTGGGCTCAAACTCCTGCCCGCCGATGAGCATGGCGTATTCGTTCGACTTGAAATCCGACATGCGGACGATTACCGGCTTTGGATAGAACGCCGCCGCGATGCGCGCGATGCCCTCAGCCAGGCGACGCACGAAGAACTCGCGCGGATCTTCTTCACCGATGCGGCGCTCGATCTCGCGCACCACCTCGGGGTTCTGCAAATGCGGATACTTAACCAGCGCCATCGGGTGAATGCCGATGTGATTGTTGATGATGAATTCCAGGCGGGCCAGCCCCACGCCGTCGTTTGGCAAAGCCGCAACCGCAAAAGCATGATCCGGATCGCCGACGTTCATCATCACCTGCGTTCGCGGACGTTGCTCTTCAGCAACGGCACGCCGTTCGACGATAAAATCGATCGGACCTTCGTAGATATTTCCGTGTGCGCCCTCCGCGCAGCAAACGGTCACGGTAGTTCCGGTTTGCAGTACCTTGGTTGCGTTACCCGTGCCGACGATGCAAGGCAGGCCCAGCTCGCGGCTGATGATGGCGCTGTGACACGTGCGCCCGCCGTGCTCAGTGACTATCGCCGCCGCCTTTTTCATGATCGGCTCCCAGGCGGGATCGGTCATCGAGGTAACCAGCACATCGCCGGCCTGGAACTCTGCGAGGTGGTCCGGATCGGCGAGCACATGTACTCGGCCCTGTCCGATTCTTTCCCCGACCGCAATTCCCGAAACCAGCGGCGCGCCGTGTTCACCCGTTAGCTTGAAAGTTTCGATGTAATTTTCGCGGTTCGTCGCGTGAACTGTTTCGGGCCTCGCCTGTAAGACATGAAGTTCGCCGGTGTAGCCATCCTTGGCCCATTCGATGTCCATTGGCGTCGGCCGCCCGGCGCGCTCGGAGTAGTGCGCTTCGATGAGGCAGGCCCAGTTCGCCAGTTGCAAAACTTCGTAGTCACTCAGGCAAAAGCGATCTCGTTGTGCTTCCACAACTGCGCGCGTGCGCGTGCCGCGACCGTCAAGACCGTAAACCATCTTTACTTCTTTGCTGCCGAGCCGGCGACTGACGATCGGACGCGCGCCCGTCAACAGAGTCGGCTTGAAAACCACCCACTCGTCAGGTGTTGCCATCCCCTGCACGATAGCTTCGCCCAGACCCCACGCGGCGTTAAGGACCACCGCATCGCGAAATCCCGATTCGGTGTCGAGCGTGAACATCACGCCAGAGCAAGCTTGATCCGAACGCACCATCGGCTGCACGCCGATTGCCAGCGACACGTCAAAGTGATCAAAGCCGCGCGCCGCGCGATACGAGATGGCGCGATCCGTCCAGAGCGAAGCAAAGCAACGATGACAGGCGTCAATCAGTCGATCGTCGCCGCGAACATTCAGGATTGTGTCTTGTTGCCCGGCAAAGGAAGCGTCGGGCAGGTCTTCGGCAGTCGCGGACGACCGCACTGCAACCTCAGGCGTGCGGCCCAGACGAGTGCACAAGCGCCGGAAACCGTCGAGGATGGCCTCGTTCACTGCTTCAGGCAGCGGCGTGTCAAGCATCAGCGCTCGCGCCTGACGGCCCACCGCATTCAGCGCGTTCATGTCGTTGTAGTCGAGGCCGCTCAGCAATTCGCGCAGCCGTTCCCGGAGGCCGTTGGTTTCCAGCAACTGGCGATAGGCTGCACTGGTTACGGCAAAACCATCGACCGCGCGCACGCCTTTTGGAGTCAGCGCGCAAAATAATTCGCCCAGGCTGGCGCACTTGCCGCCGACTAACGCGACATCGCCGGCGCCGACCTCGCTGAGATCGAGAACCAACGCTTTGGGATTCTTTTTCATTCGGATCGGTCCCTCTCTTCTCGTTCTGGGAAACGAGAATTACATCGATCTTGTCAGAGGATCTCCTGGAGACTAGCACAACACCCGCGGAGCTTGTGCGTTCTTAGGTGGTAAGAACTCCAACTTTGCGGGTGTTGCCCTGGGCGGAGATTTGCCTGGCAGGGTCAATCAGTGCTTGGTCGTGTGCGCGACGATCCAGTCCCCCATCATTTCCAGCGCCACCGGCGCGATCGTCTCCTCAATTGCGCCGTACTCGGAAGGCGACCCTGTCTTGCTGGTCTGAAACAGATGATTCAGCTTTGGCAGCAAAACGATCTTGTAGTCGCGATTGCCGCCGTCCTTTAACGCTTGTTCGATCGCTTCGAGATCTTCGCGCGCCGGCACCTGCGTGTCTTTCTCGCCATTGATCGCCAGCACGGGCACACGGACTTTTGTCAGCGTGGGCCGCGGATCGTAGCTGAGGAAAAAGCGAAACCACGGCGATAGAATTTGATTGACGCGAGCGTCTACCGAAGACAGTTGCGCTTCGAGTTTCTTTCTGGCGTCCGCGACGATCTTCGCGCTTTCGGCTTTCATCTTCTCTTTGGCAACGGCTGGATCCTTTTCATCCTTGGCGATGACGAATAGCCGCTCGGCCTGAGCAACCGACTCCTTCACTTCCCGGTCGCATTCCGCCGCAGAGATCAGTCCGTTTTGCATGGCCAGGAGCTTGTCGCCTACGATCCCCGGTCCGGCCATCAGCACGATGAAAGCAACGTCGTTCGATCTGGCGGCAGCCATCGGCGCGATCATGCCACCTTCGCTGTGGCCGATCAGGCCGATCTGTTTCGGATTGATCTCTTTGCGCGTTTTCAGAAACTCGACGCCGGCCAGCGCGTCCCCCGCGTAGTTTTCGCTGGTGTCATTGGATGTTCCCTTCGTAGTTCCCCCCATGCCGCGGTCGTCGGCGCGCAACACGGCGATGCCGCGACGCGTCAGATAGTCAGCCAGCACCAGAAACGGTTGATGACCCAGGAGCGCCTCGTTGCGGTCCTGCGAGCCCGAGCCGGTAATCAGCACGACCCCCGGAAATGGCCCGGCGCCGGGCGGCACGGTCAGCGTAGCTGCAAGTGTGATCTTGTCCGGCTTATTTGCGTAAGTGACGTCGACTTCGTTGTAAGGGTAAGGCTTCTGCGGAGTCTGCGGTCGCTTGAGCGCGGCGTCCTCGGCTTTCTCGATCCGCTTCAGGTCCAGCGGCAGCTTGGCGCCTTGCGTGAACTCACCGGTGATCTGCGTTCCGTCGGCGCCTAGTTTGCCATCATAGGTCGCGCCGAGGCTTTTCATCTCGACGTGCAGCGCGCCGTTCTCAAAAGTAACGAGACTCATCGGAATATCCTTGGCGCCCTGATCCAGGCTATCGAGCGTACCCGACAACTTTCCGTCAGGCGTGCGGGAAAACTTCATCACCAGACGCAGCCTGAATGTGCCCGTGTCCAGCGCGCCTGCCCAGAAGCCTTCGATGCTTTGGCTTTGAGCCGAAGTGCGCGTGCTGCCAAACGTGAGCAGCGTCGCGATGATCAGGAACGTGGCGAAAGGTAACGAGTACTTGTGATTCATCTTTGAAGCCTCCGAAAGTGGTTGCGTGGATTATCTAAAGCCGCGAAGTCTAATACGCGACGGCGCTTCGATTGGTTTTCAGCTATGGCGGGCTTTCTGCTACTATGACCGCGCTTTCTTTCATTCTCAGACATCTTTAGTCAGCAGTTCTTGCGGACGACAGTGCCTGCGCACAGGAGACAAAAATGGCGGCAGAGGTAAGAACAGAGCGCGAGCTGTCACTCGATTTTTTACGCGTGACGGAGGCGGCGGCGATTGCCGCGGCGCGCACCATGGGCCAGGGCGATCGAAAATATTCCGATCAGGTCGCGGTCGAGGCCATGCGCGAAGTGATGGACTCAGTACCGATGCGTGGCCGGATCGTGATCGGCGAAGGTGAGCGTGATGAAGCGCCGATGCTCTACATCGGCGAAGAAGTCGGCGGCGGATTTGGCGTCGGCGACGAAATGGCTGCGTCGTGTCCCGAGGTAGACATTGCCGTCGATCCTTTGGAAGGCACTAACTTGTGCGCGCTTGGCGCCAACAACGCGATTGCCGTGCTCGCCGCTGCGGAGCGCGGCGGTTTGCTGCACGCGCCGGATATTTACATGGACAAGATCGTCGTCGGGCCTTCGTCGCGCGGCGTGATCGATATCGACGCGCCTATCAAAGACAACCTGCGCAACATCGCGCGGCGTCTGGGTCGCGACGTCGAAGACCTGACCGTGATCGTCCTGGATCGGCCACGTCACAAGAAGATAATCGACGATACTCGCGCGGCCGGCGCGCGCATTCGCTTGATCTCTGATGGCGACCTTTCAGCCGGTATTTCAGCAGCAGTTGCAGGCACAAATATTCACGCGTGCATCGGCATCGGCGGCGCACCTGAAGGCGTGCTGACCGCCGCGGCAATCAAGTGTCTGAACGGAGAAATTCAGGCGCGTCTGGTTTTCGATCCGGACAAATTGGGAGTGGACAGAAAAAAAGTGCCGCCCGCCGATCAGGTAATCGAGCGTTTGAAATCAATGGGCATCAGCGATCCGTACAAGACCTACGACACCGACGATCTCGCGCCCGGCAAAAAGATTATCTTTGCGGCCACCGGCGTTACCGATGGCGCGCTGATGCGCGGCGTACGTTTCTTTGGTTCCGGCAAGCGCACGCATTCATTGGTAATGACCAGCGAGTCGAAGCACATTCGCTTTGTCGACACGATGCATATCGAAGGCGGTCCCGACACGGTGATTAGATTCTAGGGCCGCCGCCGCATATGAAGCCCCTTCTTTCGATCGCCTTAGTCCTCACCACGGCGTTGGCCGCAACCCCAAGCTCTTCAGAGGCCCGCGCTCTGCCAGCGGCCCCGTTTCGCGTCGAAGAGACGACCATTGCCCAGATACACACCGCGCTGCGTACCAGGCAGGTGACGTGCCGAGGCCTCGTCGAGGCGTACCTCGCCCGCATCGACGCGTACGATAAGAAGGGTCCGTTCATCAATGCCGTCGCGCTGCTCAATCCCGACGCGCTGAAGACGGCGGATGATCTCGATGCGCGCATGAAGGCCGGGACCGCCATGCGCCCCCTGGAGTGCATTCCGGTCATCGTCAAGGACAACTACGAGACCAAAGGCCTGCGGACCACGGCAGGTTCACAGTCGCTCGCGAACTTCATTCCGACGCGGGACGCGTTCGTGGTGCAGAAGATTAAAGACGCCGGTGCCATCGTGCTGCTTAAGTCGAACATGGCGGAGTTCGCCTTCACGCCGCTCGAGACGGTGGGCTCGATTCTGCCGGGTTACACGTTCAATCCGTACGCGCTGAATCACACCACCGCCGGATCGAGCGGAGGGACGGCAGCAGGCGTCGCCGCAAGCTTTGGCGCCGTCGGGTTGGGCAGTGACACCGGCAACTCGATCCGCGGTCCGTCATCGCACCAGAGCCTGGTCGGCATTCGCTCGACGATGGGGTTGGTCAGTCGCATGGGCGTGGTGCCGCTCAACTTCCTCGCGGACATCGCCGGGCCGATGACGCGCACGGTTGAGGACGCGGCGGCCGTGCTGCAAGTGATTGCCGGGCCCGATCCCGGCGATCCCGTCACCGGGTCGAGCGCGGGGCACATTCCGCCGAGCTACACCGCATTTCTGAAGAAAGACGCGCTCAAAGGTGTGCGTCTCGGCGTGTTGCACGCGGCCTACGACCGGCCGACTGCCGACGCCGAAGTCATGGCGGTCTTTAAGGCGGCGCTGGCAGAATTGAAAGCTGCGGGTGCGGAGATCGTGGATCCCGTCGCTGTCGATGGATTGGCGCAGGTGCAGCGCCCGAAGGATGCGGGACCGTGTCGCGGTTTCAAGTACGACCTTGAACACTACCTGGCGGAAGCCGGCGCGCCGGTCAAGACGCTCGACGAGATCATCAAGAGCGGGAACTTTCACCCGACGATTCGCCGGCGGCTCGAGAGCGCGCAGACGACCGACGACGCCGGCGACAACAGCCCTGGTTGCCAAGCCAGTCGTGACTATCGCAAAGGGTATGGCGAGGCGGTGCTCGCGACGATGGCGACGCTGAAGCTTGACGCGTTCGTCTATCCCACGTGGAGCAATCCACCGGCGATCATCGGCGATGTGCGATCGAATCTGGCGGGCGACAACAGCCAAGTCTATGCGCCGACGACGGGGTTTCCGGCAATCACGGTCCCGATGGGTTTCACGCGGGGCGGCACGCTGCCTGCGGGCCTGACGATCTTTGGCCGTCCCTGGGACGAAGGCCGGCTATTCGCGTTCGCCTATGCGTATGAACAGGCGACGCACCATCGCAAACCGCCACCGACCACGCCGCCGGTGAAGTGAAACCTCGGTCGTGGGAGGCGAGAGATTAGAAGCTTAAGTTTGGAGGTTGCCGAGTGTCCGACGCAGTAACCGCCAATGGCCAACATTCTCAAGCCTCTGCGTCTTACGCGACCGTCACTTGGGCCGTCACAGCAACGATCGCACTAGCGTTAGTCGCGACGATCGTTGGCGCGCCGCTCGCCCAGGCCAACGGCCATCCTGCTTTCGCCTCCGCAGTCTACAAAGCCTTCAGTTTCGTCTGTCATCAAATCCCTGAGCGTTCTTTTCACGTGGCCGGGCATCAATTCGCGGTCTGCTCGCGTTGCGTGGGATTGTACTCGGGCTTCGCGGTCGCGGTGCTGGTCTATCCTTTGGCGCGTTCATTGACCAGCACGGATGCGCCGCGCCGGCGTTGGCTAATCCTCGCTGCCGTTCCGCTCTTGATCGATTTTTCGCTCACTTATTTTGGCCTTTGGTCAAACACCCATCTCACGCGCTTCTCGACCGGCGCGCTGCTGGGCGCGGTGGCGGTGTTCTATGTGGTGCCGGGGCTGGTTGAGTTGAGTTCGGCGCTCGGGCGGCGCTTCGCTCGGAAATGAGTTCAAGCCGAGCACGAACATGCCAACACGAAAAAGCGGGAGTTTCCTCCCGCTCTCCCAAAACCAGATCAGGTCTTGATTTATTCTGACGCCGCGGCGCGAACTCGGGCTACGGGTTCGACGGCCGGAGAGACGCGCGCCTCGGTTTTGCCTTTTGACTCGGGCTGGCGACCGTTATCGCTGGTTCCGGCCGAGCGTTGTTCAGCCGAGGAGAACGCTTTCTCTTCACGTACGTAGGTGAGCCACGGGCCGGGCGGCTGGCGTTCGCCGGAAGTGATCGCAAAGAAAAGCTTCTGAATCTTCTCGGTGATTTCGCCGCGGCCGCCGTTGCCAATCGTGATGCGATCGACGGAACGGATCGGCGTAATCTCGGCAGCCGTTCCGCTAAAGAACACTTCGTCAGCGACGTAGAGCGCGGCGCGCTGAATGCTCCGCTCCTTGATCGTAATCCCCAGTTCTCCACAGATCTGAATCACGCTGTCGCGCGTGATGCCGGGCAGAATGGAAGAAGAGAGTGGCGGCGTATTCACAATCCCGTTGGCGACGACAAAAATGTTTTCGCCCGAGCCTTCGGAAACATAACCCCGATCGTCGAGCGCGATTCCTTCCGAGAACCCGTTGAGCAGCGCTTCCATCTTGATCAGTTGCGAGTTCATGTAGTTGGCGCCGCTCTTGGCCATCGCCGGCATTGAATTGGGCGTCAGGCGGTTCCAGGTCGAAACGCAAACATCCACGCCTTTTTCGATCGCTTCATCGCCGAGATATTTGCCCCAATCCCACGCGCCGATATAGCAGGCCAGCGGATTCGGAAACGGGTTCACGCCAAACGCCGGATGTTCTTCGTCCAGGCTGCGAAACAAAATTGGCCGAATATAGCACTGCTCCAGACCGCTCTGGCGCACCAGCTCAACTGCCGCGTCGCAAAAATCATCGATCTTCCATTCGTGATCCATGCGATAGATCTTCGCAGAGTTCAAGAATCGTTGCATGTGTTCGCGTAGCCGGAAAATCGCGGGGCCGCGCTTGGTCGCGTAACATCTGATTCCCTCAAAAACGCTGGAGCCGTAATGCAAAACGTGCGACATCACGTGCACCCGCGCGTCGCTCCACTTAATGAATTCGCCGTCGTGCCAGACCACGTCACAAATGCGTGGGCTAGGAATGTCTTTGCCGCTTTTCGAAAACATGGGTTCGACTCTCCTTTTTCCGGAGGCTAATCAGTCAGAACAGAGAGATAAACTTTCGGCCTGTTTGACAAAGCACGATACTCTAAACGAGCGCGGCTTTGCAAGATGAATCGCCATCCGTTTAGGGTACCTTCTTTCGTCTAAATTCGACTGTGATCCAGGTCACTTTGCAATCCTAACAAGAACCGTTAAAGAAGGCAGCTTCACTTGGCCCTTTGGGCTGGCCGCTTGATTCTAAAGAGTGCACTCCGTACGATTCTGCGTGAACTTGCACTTAAGTAAGAATCTCAAAGCGCCACAGTTTCCCCGGATTCGCCGCGCGCCGCTGGTTGTGTTCGGCGCCGTGCTGATTTTCTTGAGCAACTGTAGCGAATCCAAAACGCTCAGGCAGACTGAAGCAAAACCGATGACCAACACTTCTGAGTCAAAACCAGCCGATCCGCTTTCGATTCACCGACGCGCGATCGTTGTCGACATGCACGCCGATACAACGCAGCGGCTGGTCGACGAGAATATCGATCTTGCGCTGCGTCTGTCCGATGGCCATCTCGATGCCGTGCGCGCGAAGGACGGCGGACTCGACGCGCAGTTCTTTTCGATCTGGGTCGAGCCGGAATTGTTTGGCGGTGGCGGCGAACGCGCAATGAAGCGCGCTGATGTACAGATTGAAGCGGTGCGCAATCTTGCCGCGAAGCATCCGGAAACCTGGGAAGTGGCGACGACGGCGGCGGATGTACGGCGCATCGCGGCCGCGGGAAAGATCGCGGCGCTGATGGGAATGGAAGGCGGCTATGCGATTGACGAGAAGATTGAGAACGTCGAGCGCTATTACCAGATGGGCGTGCGCTACATGTCGGGAGCGTGGAGTGTGAGCACGAGCTGGGCCGGATCGTCCGGCGACGAAGTTGGCAAGACGCGCGGCTTGAACGATTTTGGCAAGCAGGTCATTCGCGAGATGAATCGTCTGGGCATGATGGTCGACGTTTCGCACCTGTCGGATAAAGCGTTCTGGGACATCGTCAACACTTCGACCCGACCGGTGATCGCGACGCACTCTGGTTGCCGCGCGATTACAAATGTGCCGCGCAACCTGACCGACGACATGATCGTTGCACTAGCGAAAACCGGTGGCGTCGTGAACGTAATCTTTTATCCGGAACACATCGAGCCTGGTTATAGCGAAAAGAAAAGGAGAGTCGACGCCGAAATTGCGTCAATGGTCCAGCACGCATCCGACGAAGAGAAGGGTAATGTCGCGCATAAGAAGCTGGCGCGCGATCGCGTGCGTCAGCGCGAATATCTGAACCGGCTCCCGCCTGTTTCGGTGGCGCGAATCGTCGATCACATCGATCACATCGTGAAGCTCGTCGGCATCGATCACGTCGGCATCGGATCGGACTTTGATGGCGTGCAAGTTGTTCCCGCCGACTTGAAATCGGTGGCTGACTTACCGCACTTAACCGCGGAACTCCTGCGGCGTGGTTATTCGCAAGGCGATATCGAAAAGATTTTGGGAGGGAACATGTTGAGAGTTATGGCGGAGGTTGAGCAGAAGTAGTTTCCTAGCGCTGCTGTGAGTTGGCAACTTATCCCGCGATTATTCTTGCCTAAATCGCCTTTGCACAGTATTCTCGTGCCGCTTTAGACCTCGAATATTCCGCAACTTCATTGCATACCCTAGTCCTGAGCGCGGGAGGAAACTGTCCATGTCTGAAAAAGTGAAACCGAAAGACATCATCATCACGCTGGCCGTGATTATTGTCTTCGGAGTGGCCCTGGTCCTGGTGCTGAAAATCTACAAGAGCGAAGGCGATAAACGCTCGGCGGCGGTCTCAGATCTCGGCGATAAGGATCCGAACCATATCGAGGTCGATGTGAAACTGGTCTCGATCGATCCAAACAAAGGCGACGTCGTAGCGCGTTTGGAATTCCTGCCCAAAGGACACTTCACTAAGGACGAGGGCTCGACTCTGTCTCGGGATCTGAAGCTGTACGTCAACAGCGCCAACGGCAAGCAGGAGCTTGATTTTCCCAAGGGCAAGCGCATGAATCCGATGGAAGTGGTCGTCAACATGTTCGACGGAGTGGTAACTGACTATCCGTTCGACAAGCACAGCGCCTATCTGGAAATGTATTTTGAGCCGGGGAAGGAAGCGCCGAAGGAAAAGACCGCTGACGCGGCACCGAAACCCACGCCCACACCAACTCCTGAAGCACCCGCCGCTGGGGAAGAGCAGAAGAAAGAAGAGGGCGCAAAGAAAACCGAAGCGGCAAAACCTGACGAGGACGAGATTCCCATCGGCGTGGATTTCCAGGGTTCGATTCCTGGTTTCAAGATCGCGGCGGCGAAAGCGAAAGAAAGCACTGCGGATTACGTGGGGATCGACATGACGATTTCCCGCGCCGCAACTACGAAGTTCTTTTCGCTCTTCGTTATGTCCATGATGTGGGGGCTGACTTTGGGAGTGATATTCCTGACCCTGAGTGTGGTGCTCCGTGGACGCAAGGTTGAGCTGGCGATGTTTTCTTTCACGGCCGCCTTGCTGTTTGCCTTTGCCGCGGTGCGCAATGCTCAGCCCGGCACGCCACCCATCGGCACCTATAGCGACTTTATCTCGTTCTTCTGGGCTGAGGTAATTATCGCGTTGTGTCTGGTAATTCTCGTATTCACCTGGGTGCTGCGTCCGGCGAAGTAAGTTAAGTTGCAATGAGCTTCGCGGGTCTGCCGCAGCACAGTGCCGGTAAGGCTCTGCCTTACCGGCAAGGCGGCTATGCCGCGGCGGAAAGCCGTCGGCTGATCTCATCGCTCTGGACGCGATCCGAATCTTTCGCTAGAATCTCTTCGTCAACGGTGAAGCAAATGTTTCAGAGCCGATCACTTACCAAACTCCTCCTTACAGTGCCGCTTCCGGGCCGGGCGCTATAGCCCTAATGGTCGAAGCGGCGAAACTTTAATCATCAAATCAATAGTTGGGCTGCGAACGCGTTAATGCTTTAATAAGCCTTTGCGCGATCCATCCTTTATCAATGACGGTGAGCGACTAGGGATTGCCAGTCATGGACGAAAAATATTTTCCGGAAAAAATAGAAGAGAAGTGGCAGCAGCGATGGAGTGAAGCGGGCGCATTCGAAGCGCACGACGACGATCCGCGGCCGAAGTTCTTCGCGCTCGAAATGCTGCCATACCCGTCGGGTTTTCTGCACATGGGCCACGTGCGCAACTATTCAATCGGCGACGCGCTGGCCTGGTACAAGCGTCTGCGTGGCTTCAACGTCTTGCATCCGATTGGTTGGGATAGTTTTGGCCAGCCGGCCGAACAGGCCGCAATCAAGCGCGGCATTCAACCGCGCGAATGGACCGAAGAAAACATCGCGCACATGCGCGGGCAATTGAAGCGGCTCGGCACGAGCTATGACTGGCGGCGCGAGATCGCCGCGCACCGGCCTGACTACTACAAATGGGATCAGTGGTTCTTCCTAAAGATGCTGGAGCGCGGGCTCGCCTACAAACGCACCTCGGCGGTCAACTGGTGTCCGAAAGAAGAAACCGTGCTTTCGAACGAGCAATCGTCGGGCGGGATTTGCTGGCGCTGCGGCACGGCGGTGGTGAAGAAAGAAATCGAGCAATGGTTTCTGCGCACCACAAAGTACGCCGAAGAATTAGTCGCCGACATCAAAGAGATCGAAAGCGGCTGGCCGGAAAAAGTTCTAAAGCGCCAGCGCGACTGGGTCGGTCGCAGCGAAGGCGCGTACGTCGATTTCAGCGTCAAGGATCACGACGAGAAGATTCGCGTATTCACTACGCGCATTGACACGATCTATGGTGCGACCGCGATTGTGCTTGCCGCTGAACATCCGCTGTTGCCCAAGCTGCTTGCAAGCTCGTCACTCAAAGAAGGCGTGATGCAATTTGCCGAAAAGGTGAAACACGCCCGCGCCATCAAGGCGCAGGACGCATCGGAAGAAGAAGAGAAAATAGGAATCAACACGGGCCAGCTGGCAGTTAATCCGTTCAGCGGAGAGTTGCTGCCAATCTGGGTCGCGAATTATGTGCTGATCGATTACGGAGCCGGCGCGGTGATGAGTGTGCCCGCGCATGACGAACGCGATTTCGAGTTCGCCAGAAAATATACCCTACCCATTCGTCAGGTGGTCGCGCGGATCGCTCACGGACAGCAAGGCGCAGTCGCCGAGACAGACCCGGGCGCCGCCTTCACCGAATACGGTGTGCTGGTAAACAGCGGCGAATGGGGCGGCAAGTTATCCCGAAATGCGACGCGCGAAATGGCTGAGCATGCTGAAGCGACAGGCTTCGGCGGGGGCGCGGTCACGTATCGCATACGGGACTGGGGCATCTCGCGTCAGCGTTTCTGGGGCGCGCCGATTCCGATTGTGTACTGCGAAACTTGCGGAATGGTTCCCGTGCCCGAAAAAGATTTGCCGGTAATGCTGCCCGATAAGGCTGCATTCACGGGCACCGGCGAATCGCCTTTGAAGAGCGTACCTGAGTTTGTGAACACGACTTGCCCGCAATGCTGCCGGCCGGCAACGCGCGAGACGGACACGATGGATACGTTCGTCGATTCGTCCTGGTACTTCTT
>ORJL010932656.1_pt1 | contig 86421 bp, 81 predicted proteins | sample 1779941 | NCBI WGS metagenome assembly ORJL01 (sample SAMEA104232317, study PRJEB22302) | groundwater metagenome | biome: forest; feature: aquifer; material: groundwater | place: USA | collected 2011-08-07 | depth 5.8 m | reverse complement strand
ATCTACGACTACCTGCGCCTTCTCTTCGCGCGGGTGGGCCACCCCCACTGCTCCAAGTGCGGGCGGGAGATCGCCCGCCAGACTGTACAGCAGATCGTGGATACCATCCAGGAGATGCCGCAGGGCGCCCGGATCATGGTGCTGGGCCCGACTATCCGGGACCGCAAGGGGGAGCACCAGGGCATCTTTGAGGACATCCGCAAGGCCGGGTTCGTGCGGGTGCGGGTGGACCGCAAGCTCTACGAGCTAGAGGAGGTCCCCGCCCTGGACCGCAACAAACGCCACACCATTGAGGTGGTGGTGGACCGCCTGGTGGTGGGCGATCCCACTCAGCAGGGCCGCATCGCCGACTCCGTGGAGACGGCCCTCAAGCTGGGAGGGGGCGTCGCCCTGGTAGTCACCGCCGAGGGCCAGGAGTCGCTCTTTTCCGAGCACTTCGCCTGTCCCCACTGCGGCATCTCCCTGGGGGAGATTGCACCCCGCAGCTTCTCCTTCAACTCACCCCACGGCGCCTGTCCCGAATGCGACGGCCTGGGCAACAAGATGGAGATGGACCCCGAGCTCATTATCCCCAACAAGGACCTCACCCTGGCCGAGGGCGCCCTCATGCCCTGGGTACGGGCGGGCGCCCTCTCCGAGTGGTACGGGGCCATCCTGGAGGCCCTGGCCCACAAGCGGAGCGTCCCCCTCCAGGTGCCGGTGCGACAGCTCACCCCCGAGCAGTGGCGCCTCGTCCTCTACGGTGACAGTGACGGCACCCTCACCGTGCGCTACCGCAACCGCCATGGCATCGTGAACAGCTACTACTCCACCTATGAGGGTGTAGTCCCCTGGCTCCAGCGGCGCTATCGGGAGACCGAGTCCGACTACGTGCGAGCGGAGATTGAGCGCTACATGGCCTCCACGCCCTGCCCAGCGTGCAAGGGGTCGCGCCTCAAGCCTGAGGTCCTAGCCGTGACCGTGGATGAGCACAACATTTCGCAGGTAACAGCGATGACTGTGGACCGGGCCCTGGGCTGGACGGACCGACTCTCCGGCGGCCCTTCGACAGGCTCGGGACACAGCTCCGGCGACGGTCCCCGACAAGTCGGGATGCTCACTCCACGAGAGCTCACCATTGGCCACCAGATACTCAAAGAGATCCGGGCGCGCCTGGGCTTCCTCCAAGACGTCGGCCTGGACTACCTGACCCTGGACCGGCCCTCGGGCACGCTCAGCGGCGGCGAGGCCCAGCGCATCCGCCTGGCTACCCAGATTGGCTCCGGCCTCACCGGCGTGCTCTACGTCTGCGATGAGCCTACCGTCGGCCTGCACCCCGCCGACGATGCGCGGCTCATCAGCACCCTCAAGAAGCTGCGCGACCTGGGCAACACCGTGCTCATCGTCGAGCACGACGAGGCCATGATGCGGGCCGCCGACTGGATCATTGACCTGGGTCCGGGCGCCGGCGAGCATGGAGGCCATGTGGTAGCCTCGGGCACTCTGGCCGACATCATCGCCTGCCCCCAGTCCCTGACCGGCCAATACCTGGGCGGCACACGGATAATCCCGCTGCCCGAGCGCCACCGCCCGGGGAACGGCCGGCGCCTGGAGGTGCAGGGCGCCCGCGCCAACAACCTCAAGAACGTAGACGTGACCGTCCCCCTGGGAATGCTGGTGTGCGTCACCGGCGTCTCCGGCAGCGGCAAGAGCACACTGGTCTATGAGGTGCTGTACAAGAAGCTAGCCCAGATACTTTACCGGTCCAAGGACCGCCCCGGCGACTGCGACGCCGTGCGCGGGCTGGAGAGCATTGACAAGGTAGTGAACATTGACCAGTCGCCTATAGGGCGCACCCCCCGCTCCAACCCTGCCACATACACCGGCACGTTCACACCTATCCGAGAGCTATTCGCCACCGTTCCCGAGGCCCGCATGAAAGGCTACGGTCCCGGCAGGTTCTCTTTCAACGTCAAGGGTGGCCGCTGCGAGGCTTGCCAGGGACAGGGCTACATCGAGATCGAGATGCAGTTCCTACCCGACGTGACTGTCCCCTGCGAGGTGTGCAAGGGCAAGCGCTACAACCGCGAGGCCCTGGAGGTCTACTTCAAGGGCAAGAACATCGCCGAGGTCCTGGACATGACCGTGGACCAGGCTGCCCCGTTCTTCGAGCACTTCCCCTCAGTACGCCACAAGCTGGAGACGCTACAGGACGTGGGCCTGGGCTACATCCGGCTGGGCCAGCCCGCTACCACCCTATCCGGGGGCGAGGCGCAGCGCATCAAGCTGGCTAGCGAGCTTTCCCGCCGGGGCACCGGCCGCACCCTCTACATCCTGGACGAGCCTACCACGGGCCTCTCCTTCGAGGACTCCGCGGCCCTGCTGCGTGTGCTCCACCGCTTGGTAGACGCGGGCAACACCGTGCTGCTCATCGAGCACCACCTGGACCTCATCAAGAACGCCGACTGGATCATAGACCTCGGTCCAGGCGCCGGCGATGCCGGCGGCCACGTCATCGCCACGGGCACGCCGGAGCAGGTGGCGGAGCAGGAGCAGTCCTACACCGGCCAGTACCTGCGCCAGGCGCTGGCCAAGCACGGCGGCGCGGTGCCGGTGGCGGAGGGGTGAGGCGGAAGGTGCCGGCGAGCGAGTCCCGCTCACCATTCGACAAGCTCTCCGACTCCTTCGAGGAAGCAGGAACCTGTCGGAGTCCGCAAAGCGAACATGGCGAGCGTACCAACGACCGCTCATGGTGAGCTTGTCGAACCATGAACGGGGAACCAAAGCCTACGCCATTCTGCGGAGAACTGGCAGGAGAGGGCAATAGTATGGCAACGCTGAAGATGGAGCGGCCTAGGAAAGCGACCCTGGACTACGACAGGGAAGCTGACACCTTATACGTTTCGTTCGGCAAGCCAGTACCCGCGTTGACCATGGATCTAGGCAACGGCGTGTTGGCGCGTTACGTCAAAGACACGGGTGAGCTTGTCGGCTTCACCATCGTGGGCGTGCACCAGATGGTGGGCCACGAGTAGGGCCGGGGCCGCACTTGCACAGGGCAATACCTGCGCCAGGCGCTGGCCAAGCACGGCGCCGCAGCGAGCCCGACTACGAGGACCTTTGCGGCAACTGCACTCGCCCCTTCACTTTCAACGCGTTGCCTGGCCGTGCCGCTCATGCTTGTTCAATCGAGTTACCAGCCTTTCCACACGCCGCCTGCTTGTGTAGCCGTAGTCAGGTTTCCCCACCTGCCTGAAGTTCTCATCGAGAGCAACTATTATGTATTCAGTGGACTTCGGCGTGAAATCCTTAGCATAGTCACTGCCGTAGAGGGTAGCGTACGTCGGACTAATGGCGACGACACAGTAGCGCAACACCTTTCTCACCTCCGAACAAGTTAGGTTGGACCGGGCGCACAGCCGCAGCTATCAAGCGTTTGGACCACCTATTGCATCAACCATAGCAATACCCTTATGCAGTTGCAACAGCAACACGAACCTGATACCGTCCGGCGTGAGAAGGAATCGGTCATCGGTTTTTGCCAAGAGCCCTAGTTCAATGGCGTAGTTGGAATACATGCCAACACCGTGCCTGAGCGAAGTCTCCGTCAGCCATTCCGTTGCCTTCCCAGAAGTATCACGAAAGTACCCATACAAAGCGGACGCATCTACTGGATAGCTGTTGCGAGCGAGGGTAAACACACTTTCAACAATTGCATAAATGCCGAACACGGCTGGACTAGCGAAGGGGTCCTTGATAATGAATCCACGAAGTATCTCGCGTTGACCCTCGGAGATAACATCAATTGGAGCTCCGCCCTCCCTTGAGGCAACGTACCGAACACCTAAGGCCGAGAGCGTGAATCTCCCATCCCGACGACTTACCAGAAACATCTCTTCAGCGAAGCGGAGGTGGTTCATGACGGTCTTCACGGATAGGCGCGTTGAAACCGCCAGTTCCTGCGGCAGCGACATGTTCAACAAGCCATACAAAACCCGCTGAATTAGATGGATGTTCCACACGCCGTGGTCGCTTGGCTTTATGGAAACAAACTTCGCAATTCCCCGCAAGCGTGAGAAGAACGCCTGTAGAATCCGCTCAGGTGAATACTCTACCGCAGTTACCCCGGCCTGTCGGCATTGAGCTGTTTGCGTTTCCGAGAACCATGGACAAAGAAGGTAGGTGCGTAAAGGTGCCCTTATTAGCGAGCCTGTTTCCTGTAACGTTCGAAGGTCAGCGGCGTACCTTAACACCTGTTTCAGAAAAGAGTCCTGGAAGAGCTCCACCTTGAGCTCAGCAAGGAGCAGGTCGGTGCCAGAAGCGTAGAGTAGATCCAACCTTCCCGACGCCAGATGGTGCTGCCGAAGGAGCAAGCTGGCGCTACCTTGGATGCCAATCAGGCTAGCGAAAAGGTCTGGATACGTAGCAAGGGCATCTTCTACCTGGGACTCCAGAACTTTCAGAGCCACACCGGTTCACTCCGTACGAGCGGGTTGGCCACATGTGTTTGCCAGAACACCGCCGACCCCGATCCCCCCCTGGCGCATTTCACTGTGACAAATAGGGATAGAACGACGTTTGGTCGCACACATTCTTACGTTCGACCAACCAGGAGCCAATGCAATCACGAACTTCGCCGACCATCTCGATGTCCCACTGGAGTCCTTGCTCCCTGGGAACCAATGATCGAATGAGGACGAAGATCGAGTTGTCAACGAAATCTTGCCGCTGTAGCTGCTCTTCAGTAAGTTCTTCCACTCCTTACTCTCCCTACATTAGGCCGCCAGAGAAGCGAACCATCCTATGACTCTGCGCGCGGCGTATCCGACGCTGCCTGCCGAGACATGCCTCGCGCCGCCTCCTCCTGTATCCGCCGGAAGCGGCTGCCGGGGCCACGCGAGGGCTTGTAGGTGCTGGCAAATGCCGCCAAGACGTCCTTGCGGATGAGCCAGGTGTTGTGGAGCTTAGTGGCCTGCAAGTCGCCCTGGCGAACCAGGCGCTTGACCGTCTCCGGATGTAGGCGTAGCGTCTTGGCTGCCTCAATTATGGTCACGTAGTCTTCCAGTGTGGCCACGGTCGCTCCTTATCGCTGCGACACAACAATAATACTCCTCCGGTGCCCCTGTCAAGACCCCTTTTGTGACACCTCTCGCTTGCCTTTCCCGCCCACTTCACCTAGACTCTGCCCTGAAAGAACGACCGCGCCAGCGCGACACTGGAAAGGACGGCCCAACATGGCACTTAGCAGACTTGAGGCGCTACAGTCCCTCCAGACCAACCTGGAGAACCAGAACCTGGTCAAGCACTGTCTGGCCGCCGAGGCCGTCCTGCGCGCGCTGGCCCGCCGTCTGGGCCACGACGAGGAGACTTGGGGCGCCACCGGCCTGCTCCACGACATTGACCTGGAGCTTACCGATGGCGACCGCGAAGCCCACAGCAAGCTCGGGGCCGACCTGGCCCGCGAGCTGGGGGCCAGCGACGAGATGTGCCAGGCCATCCTCCGCCACAACGAGGCTCATGGCCTGCCCCGGCTCTCCCCACTGGACAAGGCCCTCTGGTGCACTGACCCTCTTACGGGACTGATCACCGCGGCGGCCCTGGTCCAGCCCAACAAGAAGCTGGCAGGGGTAACGTCCGAATCGCTGCTCAAACGCTACAAGGAGAAGCGCTTCGCCGCCGGCGCCGACCGCCAGGCCATCGCCGACTGCTCACAGGTAGGGCTTACCCTCGAGGAGTTCCTGGCCCTGGGCCTGAAGGCCATGCAGGGCGTCGCCGGCGAGTTGGGCCTGTAAGGGGGATATAGGCGAAAGCCCTCACCTTGAACCCGTCAGCGACGTGAGCCCCGCCTTCTCCCGATGGGGAAGGTGGGGATGACGGACCCTCACCCTAACCTCTGGGATACGGGATGCAATTGACGGGTCTCGTCTGAGGCAGTTTCCAGAGGGAAGACAGTCTTGATGGTGAGCTGGCCATCATCATAGATGACCTCGTCAATGAGAAGCCGCAGTAACTCCTGGCGTTGTGGGAAGTCCATGTGTTCGAGCCCCTGGCTAAGCCGCCGCGCGAACTCCTGCACCTGGTTTTTGTAGCTTTGGGCCCTATCCAGACGCCCCAGTTGTCCCTGCAACTCACGGCGGCGCGCTTCCAGGGCACCTTGCTCCTGGCGCACCCGCTCCATCTCTACCCGCATCATGTTATCCGAGTAAAGCCCTTTGCTATAGCCCTCCACCAGTCGCCGTTCCTCGGTAGGAAGGGCCTCCAGACGTTTTCTCGTCTGAGCGAGCTCCTGGGCGAGTGCCTCTCTGGTGGCTGAATTGGGCTGAGTGAGCCGCTCCAGTTCCTGCGCCAGAACCTCGGGCCGCCTGAGCAAGCCCGGTCACGGTATCCCACACGGTCGCCTCTAAGGACGGCCCAGGGACGTGGTAACAGGGGCAGGGCTGGGGCTCACCGGTCCCATCAATGGGAGCCTTGAACTTGTGGCTCCTGTAGCAGCGATAGAAGAGGTGTCCCCGGTAAGAGCGGCCTCCCATGCGGCTGCCGCAAGAGTGTTTCAAGAGGCCGGTGAGCAGGTACTCGTGGCGGGCATTCCGCTTGGCCAACCTCAAGTTCTCTTCCAGGCGTCTCTGGGCCGCGTCGAAAAGGTCCCTGGGGACGATGACGGGCACAGCCATCGGGATCTGCTCTTGGCGAGCCCTCTGTCTTCCCGACGCCGACCTCTGCGCCGCGTTGGCCAGCGCCTTGACCCCTTGCTACTTGTTTTGCCACAGCATGCCGCAGTAGGTCTCGTTGCGCAGGATACGTCCCAGGACGCTGATGTGCCAGCGCTGGCCTCCCCGCGGGAGAGGGATGCCCAGGTGATTCAGGCGGTCGGCCAGCCCCACCAGAGACATCCGGTCCTGTGTGTACAGCGAGAATATCAAGCGCACTACCCTGGCTTCTTCCTCGTGTATGAACAACGTGGACGTATTCGGGTCAAAACGGTACCCGTAGGATGCTGCCTGGCGACTGATGACCTTGCCCCTGCGGGCCTTCTCCAGGCGGCCCCGTATGGTGCGCTCCAGGATTGCCCTCCGCTCCCGTCCCGCCCGCCAGGCGTCCAGGAGGGTAAACAAAGCGGCTAAAGGACCCCGCGTGGGGATAGAGGGGTCCACCCAGGCCACATCCACACCCACATCCTGGAACTGCTGGAGCACCTCGAACACGCGCCACTCGTCGCCGTCGTTCTCCGGCCGGTAGAGGCGGTCCAGGGTGTAGATGACGACCCCTTGCACCTGGCCGGTCCTGGCATGGCCGGTGAAACCGAGGGCGACATTACGTTGTACCCACACAGCCACGGGGGAACAATACGCTATGTTGTTCAACGCGGATACAACTTCCGCAAGCGCGGTTGATCCAGTGGTGTCCTTCGCGTCGTGGCGACGCATGGAGGCTACTGTTGTGGCTGATTCGTGCCTCGCCAGGCTAGCGCGCGACGCAGCAGCGTGTCTACGATAGCCTTCTGCTTGCGGGTGTCTCGCGTCCTCTGCGCGGCCAACGTCTCGAAACGTTGCTCCAACTCACGCCGATAGTCCTCGAACGTTGCGACTGCGCGGTCGCACTCGGCATCTTCAGGCATCGCAATCATTCCGGAGTGACCGCACAGGGCCATGACGGCGGCGTAGCGGCCGCGGGCCACGCTACCAACTTCGATGACCGCCTCCGCTGGCCCACCCACGCGGATGGTGCCCGCGCGCAGGCGGCGCCCTGTCTCCATCATGGCGGTGCCCACCTCGACGGGGCCGGGGGGTAGGTCTAGAGGCTCCCCCCGAGCGGGGTGACGCAGGAAGTCCTCTGGGAATTGCAGCAACTGGAATGACTCGTGCTCCAGCTCCCATAGCTCATCGGCCATGTCGCCGGCGGTGAGCGTCCCCTTGCGCTTGCTGTGCAACCGGTCTTTCTGGGCAATGAGCTCCCTGGTACGAGTAGCGCCGTACAGCTCGGCCAGGGCATCGTAGATGCGGCTACGCAGCGCCCGGCGCTCCTCTGGGTCCGCCACACCCAGCATCTCCAGCACGGCGTCGTCGAGGTCCTGGCGGTCCTCTAGCTCGAACTCGTCGGGCAGGTTACGGGTGGCGCGTTTGGCCATGCGCTCGGCGGCGGCCGCGGCCCGCGCCGCCACTTCCGGAGGCGCTGCTAGCCGCACGTCGGGCACCAGCATCATTTTCACGTCCACCACTTCGGTCTTGAGGTTGCCTTCTACACCCGCCGCCCGCCCAAACTGGTGCTTGGACAAGGCTACTATGGTGCTGTTGAGCACCGCCCACAGCAAGCGGGGCTGACCATTACTGGCCCAAACTTCAAACAAGTTGTGGTTGCACGGTAGCCTGCCCTCGTTCCATGGCGCGATGTGCCGGTACTGCTGGGCCATAGGCCAGAACATCTGGGCTCGCTCCGCCTTCGGGCGCAGCCCCAGGTCGTACCAGGGCCGTGTCCGGGCGCGGCTGGACACCGTGCTGCCGGTGTGCCAGTCCTGACGCTCAGCGTGAGCGACGTAGTCCGCCAGGCGGGTGCGGCGCAGGGCAGCCCGCGAGACAGGCGCGTTGATCACCCGGTGCTTGCAGTCCGTGGCGCGCACCACTACGGACCTCGCCTCCATCAGTGTATGGAACTCCGGCTCCAGGAAGCGCGCCTCCACCAGGTGCAGCGCCCCTGCGCCATCGCGGATGATGCGGAGCTGTTCGGTTTCGCGCGGGTCTATGCCCCACTTGGCCCGGAAGGCCGATATGTCCGGGAACCGGCGCAGCTCGTCGTCGGTCACGTCCCGCACGCAGAAGAACCTGTCCACGCCGGTCTTGAAGCCGAAGCGTACCTCGGCCAAGTCGTACAAGGGGACCAGGCGTTCCCCTGCTCGGTCCCGCAGCTCAAACCAGACGTCGGGGGCACGTACATACTGACCCCACTTGCCGGCTACGTATTGACCGGCGCTCTCCTTGTCCTCTGGCCCCAGACGGGCGCGGCAGCCCGCCTCCCAAAGCTCAGCCTGTGTCAACACGCGCACGCGCCAGTAGTCGGCAGTCAGGCTGTGCTTTGTCTCCTCAATCAGGTCTCGGACGGCGTCCATGTCGGCCTGGCGGGCGGCCTCATTTTCTTCGCTCACCGGTGCGTGCAGGGCCTGGCTATATACATCGCCCAGGGGTTTACGAAGCTGGATGAAGCGCACCGTGTTGGCCATGCGGCGGTCTTCGTCAGGCTCCCGCTGTAGGATGGTGACCGCCGTGGTGACCCGGGCATCCTCAAACCACTTCTCCACCTGGGACTCCAGGACGGCAACGATGCGGAAGTTCTTCAGGAAGAGCTCCTGGAGGCGGAAGCCATAGTCGGTGTCCAGCCAGCCGATGCTGGTGACAAAGCCCAGATAGCCCCCAGGTTGGAGCAGAGAGGCGGCGTGGGCGAAGAAGTGGGCGTAGATATCGGAGCGGCCGGAGAGAGGTGTCTGGTCAGGCCAGTCGTGGCGGAAGAGCCTGGGTAGCTCCACTTTGTGGCGCTCAGACAGTCGCTCCTGCCGGATGTAGGGCGGGTTGCCCACCACCGCGTTCAGGCCCCGCAGAGCTACGTCGTGCGTCGTCCCGTCAGCACCAGGGAAACGATAGAGGGGCGCGCCTGCTTCCACACTGAAGAAGTCCGCCCGACTTACCTGAGGATAGTTAGGCTCATCGCTGAGGTGGCGGATGGCCAGGTTGATGGTAGCCAGTTGGGCGGGGAACGTATTGACATCCACTCCGTACAGGTCCTGGATGATTTGTTGATGGGTGGGCGTCCCGACCTGTCGGGACTGGGCCAGAGTGCGCTTGCGGGCGTAGGCCCGCACCAGGAAAGTGCCGCCGCCACACGCGGGGTCGAGCACCCGGGCCTGGGCGTCTCGGATGCAGAAGGCATTGATGAGGTCCACCACGTTGGGCGAGGTGTAGTATTGACCGAAGCGCCGGCTTTCTCCGGGGCCGATGAGCTGCTCGTAGAGCTGGCCGATGACCTCATAGTCCAGGCGAGAGAAATCGAAATCCTCAATGCTGTCAATGACGGCCAGCCATGCCCGGTGCGCCTCGGGGTGAAGCAGAGGCAAGCTGCTGCCGAAGTCGGACTCGGGGAAGATGGTCTGATAGTCGTGGGAGTAGCCAACGGCTTCCTGGAAGCGGGCCTTCAGGATTTCCGCTAGATCGCCCGGGGTCGCCGGGCGTGTGCCGCCCAGGGGCGCCAGGACGCGGAAGCGGCGGCGAAGGACCTGATAGAAGACCAGGCGGGTGACCAGGACGTAGCAGCTCAACCGTGCTGCTCTCTCCAGATTGCTCCGCAGGACTTCGTCAGCCTCAGAAAGCTCCCAGCCCTGGTCCACCATCCACTGGCTGAGGTCAGCTTTGAACTCCTTGTCAGCTCGGTAGCGCCTCGCCATCTCGTTCTCGGTCAGAGAGACAGGCTCCACCAGGGCATCCTCCAGGCGAAGGATGAAGCGGCGGTCCAGGGGCAGGTTGAGCAAGGGACGGAGGTTCGCTTCGAGACGGGCGAAGCCCTCCAGAAACTTCTCCCAGAAATCCTTTATGGCGCTCTCCACTTCGGGACGGCGCACATCGTCGCTGGTGGCTACTTCAGCCACAGTGGTGGGGCCTTCTATCCGGCGGTCCATGAAGGGAACGCCTTCCTGGTGTGTCTGGAAGAGCGCGAACTGACGGACGTTCCAGGTGAAATAGTAATCCGTGCCCCGCCGGGAGGCCTTCTGAAAGGCGTCCTCCACCAGTGCCTGGTCCAGAGGGCTTCTCCCCTGGAGAGAGTCGGGCATCTTGACTTCGCCGGTCAAGGCGACGCGAGGTATGCCGCGCCGGTACAGTACAAAATCATGCCGCGTCCGATCTCCGGAGCCGCGTTCCTCGACCCGGGCCGGCCCATAAAGCAGGTCTGAGCGCCGGTCGAGTATGGCGTTGACCCAGCCGACCACAGCGGCGACGAAGGTGCGTTCGTCTACAGGCACACGCCTATACTAGCGGAGCGCTGCCTACACGTCCATTCGCCGACGCGTCGCTAGTGGAACAAACAGCCAAATTGCGCAGCGCGAGTTACCCGCCCGGCCCTGCCAAACTACAACGCCGCGCACAGAATCCTTGCAGGTCCGCCTGTGGGGCGGCCAGGTCCATGGCCACAAGATCATCCCCAGCGTCCAGCCGGACGGCACGCACGCCGCTTGCTGGAAATGACATGTGGGTAGTGAAACGAGTAGCCGTTCGCCGGTCATCCGATATAATATGGGCATCTCGAACACCTTGGAGTCAGCGCGTACCTCGGAACCGGCTCATCTCGGCTGTCCGGGATGGTATTCAGGAGAGGAGGCACCCCATGACGCGCGTCAAACTGCTAGTGGCCGTCCTTGTCACCCTGCTGGTTGCCTGCAACCCCGCCAAACCCACAACCCCAGCCACACAAGGCCCCCCTGCACAGCCGTCTGAGCCTCCCAGTCCTCAAGTGATCACGGCCCAGGCCCAGGTCACCGCTGCGCAAGGAGGGTCTGTCACCTCCTCTCAGCGTGACCTCTCGCTGGCCATCCCCGCGGGCGCTCTGGCCCAAGACACCAGCATTGAGATCACTCATTACGTGTTCCCTTCCTCTGAGGCCGGTCCCGGGGCCGGGGAGGTCAGGCTCGAGCCGTCAGGCCTGAGTTTCCAGAAGCCGGCCAGTCTCAGCATCGTAGTTCCCCAGGGAATAGTCCGCAGGGAAGAGCTGGCGGTCTACGCCGTGAGCGCCGCCAACACGCCGGTCAGAGTAGGAGGCGAGACCAGCTACTTCCAGAAGGTGACCGATTTCTCCTACGACGCGCAGAGCAGGACCCTTCAAGTGCCTGTGCAGCACTTCTCCGTCATCAACTGGTTCCGAGAAAAGGATGTCTACATAGTCTTCGATATCTCCGGCGAATACCTCAAGAAGGGCGACCTCATCTATACCCTCACTGGGAGAGTCTTGGGGGACTCCGGTGCTTCCTGGGTCCCCGGCCATGCGGGCCTCTACCTGGGCGCGAAGGACCCCCTTTCCAAAGGCAACGATGGCAGCACCATAATCGAGTCTACCCCTAAATCTCTCGAGTTGGGGCAGCCCGAGGATGGGGTCCAGTTCAGCGACCTGGCCGGCTTCCGCAAACTGATGGGCCAGCACATCTATATGGGTGCCCGCCGGCCCTTTTTCAATGTCACCGACGAGCAGCGGGACAAGATTGCAGCCTGGGCGGTCGGCAAGCGGGGGACTCCCTATCTCACCCTTGGAGGCCCCTTTGGTTCAGCCGGCGTGGGAAGTGCCGGCATTAGCTGCGTGGGTCTCACTGAGGGAGCCTACGAGGCCGGCGCGGGTCGAAAGATTGTCCCCACCATCCTGCGGCCCCTGCTCATGCCCATCACCCAGTATTCCTACACGTCTCCTGTGAATGTCGTAGAGGTCAGCCCTGGCAAGCTGTTCGATATGAAAGTGAGGGGGGTGGTTAAGGCTCCGGGAATGGCGGGGGACTATTGGGACGATGCCAAGTTTTACTCCCTGAGTATGGCGGCAGACCCTGGACACCCCAGCGCCGAGGACGTTGGCAAGGCGATTTCGGCCGGCCGCGCCAAATTCCTGCCCCAACTCGACGGCTATTTCTCCTTTGCCCCCACCGCCAAGGACGCGGGAGGTGCCTACAAGTTCGTGTTCACCGTGGACGCGTCCAAGTCGGGTCTGGAGAAGGTCTCCCTTCCGCTTTACGTGTACGTCCGGGAGGCGCCACCAACGGCCGCGCCACCCGCCGCCAAGCTGCCCGGTCGCATCTACCTGGGCGCCACGCCCTACCAGAAAGAAGACAGGATGAACCACGGTCTCTATGTAATCACCCCCAACGCTGACCAAAAGTCGCGGCTCATCAGCCCCAGGGCCATAGACGGTGTGGCCATCTCCCCCGATGGCACCAAGCTGGCGGCGGGCATGCTTCAAGAGACCGGGCAAGGCCCTGGGGACCCTCAACTGGCCATCTTCGATGCCAAGGACCCGGCCTATAAACCGCTGCGGTCCGTGTTTACCACCCGCCCTGGCACCAACTCCGGCCCGGAGCAGTTGGCCCGGCCCTCATGGGCAGGCGATAGCACCATGCTGGCTCTGGAGAGAGTGGGCGATATTCATCTGTACCAGTATGCCGAAGACAAGTCTCAAGACAAGGTAACCTTCTGGGCCGTCTGGGAAGGCTCCTCTCCCACCTGGTCACCGCTACCCAAGGACAACCGCCTGGTGGTAGTCGGGAAGTCCGGCGACGGCCTGTACCTGTTGGACGATGCCACCAAGGGCGCCTACCAGTTCAACCCCAAGTATGAGATCTGGGCAAAGGAGGCATCTCAAGGGTTCCGGGACCTCCGGCAGGGAGCAGTCAAGAAGATTGAGGGCTCTCCCAGCGGCGCCAGCCGTCCCAAGTGGTCGCGGGACGGCAAGAGCATCGTGTTTACCCTGAAAGGCGTTGTCCAGGTGATGCCCGTCAGCGGAGGCGATCCCAAGGCCCTGACCCCGGCGGACTGGAAGGCATCAGCCCCAGTGTATTCCCCGGACGGGGCCTATATCGCCTTTGCCCGCCTGGAGGCGGAGCCTAGCGGCGGCATCTGGGCAATGAAGGCCGACGGTACCGAGCCTCGCCAGGTGGTGAAGACCGACCTGTCCCATATCTTCAACATTGACCTGGCCTGGGGGCCCTAGCTTCACCGGCACCTCTTGTCGTTGCCAGTTCCACAGGTCCCGACCTGTCGGGCCCCAATGTAAAGCAATGAACCGCGTTGCCAAAGGGTTCGTTGGAAAGTCCATATCTATGGCCCCGGAGAATGAGGACGCGTCGGTGCCCGTAGGTGCCCCGACGAGTCGGGATGCCCGCCCCGGTGGGGTGGTGGGGATCCCGACGAGTCGGGACTCCCCTATGGCATGCGATAAGGCGAGCGGGGTTTCCGTAGCAGGCGTTCAGTGGCACGGTTCATTGAAAGGCCCCGCAGGGCCGAAGTAATCCGTGTCTCTGCGCATAACCAGGGGGTCCCGACATGTCGGGACTTCGCTGCGCTCGCAACTGTGCATGGCTGCTGATGCGGCCACCACGCCGCATGAAAAACGGGGGCTTTTTCATAGGAACGACAGTGTGTGTGGGCATGACCAGGGACTACGGATTGCTTCGCCCCGATGCGTCGGGGCTCGCAACGACATCGTGGGGGTGCGGGCGTTTCAGGTGGCCCACGCCGGCTGACCTGACATACAGCCTTCTGCCTAATCTGTAGCCCTCAAGCTGGCCGGTCCCCACAAGCTGAGATATCCACTCCCTCGAGACACGTAGCTTCCTGGCTGCCTCAGCGGCGGACACGTAGCCGGCTGGCAGCACCCCCGCTGCCCTCCGCGCGGCATCCATGCAGTTGCCATACGCCACGCAGAGGTCGCGGCTGTAGCCCATGTGTTCCAGGTCGCGGCTGGTAGCGGCGGGGTGTTCGGCGAGGTACGCCGCCAGGCGTTGCCTGCGCTGCTCCCTGGAAACCCTTGTGCCGCGAGGTCTCTCCGGTAGAGCCAGGTCACGCCGGGCAGCGTTTATCCGGCCACTGTACCCAATGAGCAGGTCCCATCCCAACCCCGCGTGCTCCAGGTCCCGTCGCTTGCTGTCAGGGTGGGCGGCGAGGTGCTCCCGGACCCGCTGCCTGCTCCGCTCCACCTTGGCCGGCTCCCTTTGCGGAGACGTCCAGTTGTCATTGTGGCGTTGCCTGACGATCTCGCCGATCAGCCGGGGGTCCCACCTACCGGGGTCTCGCCTGGAGAGGGCCTGGAGCTTGGCGGCGATTCCGCCCACGGGTCTCTGTAGCCGGGCGCCCAGTTCGGAGAGAGGCGCGCCTGAGCAAACCGCGGCTTGCAGCTCCTGGAGCTCCTGCGGGCTATACGTATGCGTTTGTCTCATCGGAGTTTCCGTCCTGTCGTGGTACTGACCAGTATGCCACAAGCCTGTTTGGTTTAGCAAAGGTCACAATGTTACTGCAATCCGTATATATCTAGTGGGCTGTGGTGGTGGGCGCTTCCTGGGCTGCCGCCGTGCGAGTCGCGGTGGCCTGCTGGGCAGCCGAGGAGCAGGCTGCCAGCAACAGGGCCAGCACACCTAGCAAGTACAGAGTGCGGTGCATCGGGTTCCTCCTTCTAACACTGGGTTAAGCAAGATGGCCTAATGAGACGTAGTGCTAAGTTCGTCATCTGGCCCTGTCCAGCACTGGTCGTTTTGGCGTGGGCCCGGAGCGCTGTTCGCAATGCGCGCGTCTCTCAATGGAGTGTGCCTCCGTCATCTACCACGATAGTCTGGCCCGTGATGAAGTCGCTATCGTCGGAGGCCAGGAAAAGGACAGTGCCTACCACGTCCTCCGGCTGCTGGAGCCGCTTCAGGCACTTATCCTGCGCCGTCCGCTCGGCGGCGGCCTGGGAGCCCACCAGATGCCAGTTGGCCTCGGTCATGGTGAGGCCGGGGGCCACTGCGTTCACGGTGATCCCGTAAGCGCCCATCTCCCTGGCCAAGGCCCGTGTCAGGCCGATAACCGCCGCCTTGGAGGTGACATAGTGGACAATGGAGCTCCGGCCGCTGAATGCCAGACCAGAGGAGATGTTTACTATCTTGCCCAGGCGCTAGCCGAGTCCTGCGGGACCACGTAGGCTCGCATTGTAGAGTAGGAGGTGCCCGGGTAGCCCCAGGCACTACATTTCACATGCTTGGCTAGAAGGGCGGATCGCCTTCCGCCTCCGTCTGGCCCTGGCCCTTGGGCCTGCCTAGAAACTCGATGTTGCTGGCGTGAATGTCCAGGCTGGCCCCAGGCTTCCCGTCTTTGGTGGTGTAGGTGCGAAGGGCCAGGCGTCCCTCGACGTAGATTTGCATGCCCTTGGTGACGTACTGGTTCACAGTCTCCGCCAACCTCTCCCATGCCGAGATGTTGAACCACGTGGTTTCCTCTTTTCTCTCCCCGGTGCTGTCCGTGTATCGGTGGCTGGTGGCTACGGAGAAGGAACAAACCGCCTTGCCACTCGGTGTGTACCTGAGTTCCGGTGCTTGGCCAACGTTTCCGATGATCATTACCTTGTTCACCCGAATACCCTCCTACTCTCGTTTGACTGTCCGACTCGTGACCGGCATTGGCATGAACCTCAACGGCGCCTTTGCTCAGCAAAGTGGGCGAAGGTCCGGCTTGGTGCACCGCGCTTTGAGGTGAACCTCGATATTGGGACAATCGCGGGGCCAAGATAGGATAGACTCCCGCTGTATCCTGGGGTCTTTCGCCTCTGGCAATGATACCACTGGCTCGTTAGTTGTCCACCCTCCTTCCCGTTTGGGGAAGGGTCACCCCCCCTGCCACTCCCTTCACATTGAGCGTGATGCCGTCCAGGATGAGATAGCAGTCCTGGTCGCTGAGGGACTGGATGGGGCTACACTTGTTGGTCAAGTGGCGGGCCGCCAGGGCGTCCAATCCGCCCGTGCCACCGAGCCTTTCCCAAACCGCAAACCCGTGGCAGGACGATTCTCCCGTTTGTTCTACACCCCACCGCGTGGAGAGCTTGTGAGGCAGGCCAATCCACCGTTGCGTTCCACCTCGGGACACCCCACCGCTGTAGCGGTTTCGCGAGGCCGCCTTGCCCGGTGCTCGATTGATGGCGGACCTGGCGCGTCAGGTGCAGACCATAGCGGTCGCCGAGCCCCTACACGCGAAGCGGGTAGGAAATGGTCGGGGTGGGCAGCCTCGGACTGCCGACCTCCCCGACTCGTCGGGGCGCGCTTGCCGCTGCGCTACACGCCGACCGTGTGGCATATTACCAGCCTGGGGCATTGACGTTGATGTCGCGGTTCAGGCCAGCAGCAACGGGGACTGCCCGTTAACCTCATAGCTCCACCCGGCGGTACTCCCACGACGAATCAGGTGGCCCTCTGTGGAGGAGAGATGGCGAGGCGCACCGTCATTTCAGGGAACAGTTACCACAATACCCGGGTTCCCAGGGCCCTCCTGCTGCGGTATTCGTGATCACAACAGGGTGTGCTAGACACAATCAGTCGCTATTCTTGGCACAAAAGTCATTGTCTTTGCCCTTGTTAGAGAGTAAACTGAGTCTTTAATTCTCAGACTTGCTGCCGGTGACGTGTGGGAAGCCTCCGGTGAACGGTGATGAATAGCTTGGCTCTAGGGCGGTTTGTCATTGATGCCTCCCATTCCATTATCGAGTGGGAGCTTGGTGCTGCCGCGCTACTCGCTGTTCCTACGGAGCAGGCCCTGGGCCGGCCATGCTACGAGGTAGTGCAGGGTTACAACGAGTTTGGCCGCCGGATCTGTGGGCCGACCTGCCGAGGGTTGAGGGCGCTGGCCACCGGCCGCTTGCTCGGGCATTCCTACGTGGCCATTCATCGCCCAGTGGGGCCGCACCTGAGGCTGCGATGTGACCTGGTGACGCTTCCCGCCGGCGGAGGGGCCGTGGCCCTGCTAGGACAAGCATCCGGCTCCAGCGCGAGCATCGGACGGGACCTGGACATCACCAGCCTTCTCTCCGGTGTTCTTGCTTCCGCTCCCTCCCCCGAGAACCTGTCGCACGTGCCGGAAGTGCTGCGAGAGGCCGCTGGAGCCGAGGCAGGTGAGATGTTTCTGGCGGAGCCTCGGGGACAGGGCATGGTCCTGACCTACCACCAGGGAGTATTCCGGCACGCCTTTTCTCAGATCACGCATTTTGAGCCGGGCGAGGGGTTCCCGGGGTTGGCCCTGACCCAAGGGCGACCGGTCTTCAGCGACCATTTGCCCGATGACCCTCGTTTCCTGCGTACTCGGGTCAAAGAGGCCGGCTTCCAGCAGTATGTCTGCGTGCCGCTTCGTGGCTCGTCCGGTGTGATCGGCTCTATTGGCCTGGCCTTCCGCCGTCCCAACTCCGACCTGTCCCCAACCCTTCGCCTTCTCTCATGGGCCAGCAGCCCTGTATCCTTGGCGCTGGAGGCAGGATTGCTGCGGATGCAAGGGTCGCTGCTCATCGGCGCCCAGCAAGCCTCCGATGACCGAGAGGAAAACGCGCAAAGCATCCTGGGGAGGCTTGTGGCCACATTGTTGCCTCTGAGTGGCGCCCAGGGGGCGGCCATCATCCTGCTGCCGCAGGGCCGGATGGCCACGCTCCAGCGAGTTGCCGCGGGCATCAGCCCCAAAGGGGCCTGTGAGGCTCTGTCCGATGTGCCCAGCACCTGTCCCGCTTTGCTCAAGGGGTGCGGCACTGTGCTCTCGGGGCCGCGGGCGGATTGGCCTGGACCCTGCCAGGGCAACCCGCGCTCTTGGAGCGTGTGCTACTGCATTCCGGTCTTCGACAAAAGCCGCGCGGTTGGCCTCTGCCAGTTCTACTATCACATCATCGGCACATCGGTCCCCACGAGGTCCCTGCCATGGCTCCAGGCCGCAATCGAGGCGGTAGGGCACTCCATACAAGTGGCCCACGACGTGTACGAAGACAACCAGCGTGCCCAGACCTATGGAGCACTCATGCCCGCCGGACCGGGAGGGTCCAGCGCCGCACTGGAGCCTCTCTTGCCCAGAGAGCGCGATGCCCTCTCGCCGCTCCGGGAGCCGGCAGACACCGAGCCCTTTCTCGTGGTCCGCTGCCTGGGCACCTTCGAGTTGCGCAAGCAGGGCCGCCTGGTCACTCCGGCCATGATAGCCCGCAAGAAGGCACTGACCTTGCTCAAGGTCCTTCTGGCCAAGGAGGGGCGGCCACTGTCCAGGGAGACTCTGATTGACCTACTCTGGCCGGAGGGTGACCCGGAGACCAAAACGGGCCAGCTACACGTGCTGGTACATGAGCTGCGGCGCCTGCTGGAACCACCCGAGGCCAACAGGCGCTGGCAGTTCATCGTGGGCGAGGTGGACCGCTACTTCTTCAGCTACAAGTCTCCGTGCGTTGTGGATGTGCGGGACTTTAAGCTGCTTACCGAGGTGGGACGAAAGGCTGAAGCACAGGGAGAACGCGATGAGGCCATTGGGGCTTATGAGGCTGCCATAGAGGTATACCGGGGCGACCTCATGGAGGACGAACCCTTCGCTGAGTGGTGCCTGGAAGAACGGGAGCAGTACCGTGAGACATGCATCGTCGTGCTGAGGCGGCTCTCCTCGCTCCATTGCACCCGCGGAGATTGGGGGCGTGGCGCTGAGCTGTTGCGCCGGGCGCTGAGGATGGACCCGGTGCGGGAGGAGCTCCATCGTGCCTTGATGCACGCCCTGTGGACTGATGGCCGCCGCGACGAGGCGTTACGCCAGTACCAGGCCTGCAAGGAATGGCTGGGGCGCGAGCTGGGCGTCGCCCCCTTGCCAGAGACCGAGAAGCTGGCCGAGCGGATCCGCTCCTTGCCCGCCCCCTGAGCCGGCGCGATAGCCTCCTGCAAGTCCAGGCCCCTTGCTGTCCCGGCGAGGGGCCTTTGCTTTTCAACCCGACGACGATAGACGCTTTTTTCGGTGCTCTGAAAGTGATTTGGAAGAGATCACTGTGAAAATGCTTACAGTCCAGTGGAAAAGATAGCACGGTCGGGCAAGAGGGCACCCAACACTAACGGGGCGTCGGTCTCTTTTGTGATTGCACTGTGGCTGGAGCACACGGGCACGTTGGACCCGCCGCAGTGGCGTTGGCGGGGCACTCAGGCTGGCACAGGAGAGTACAGCTACTTCACGAGCGTAGCTGATCTTCTGTCCTATATCAGCACCAAGGCTGGCGTCTCGCCGCCGAGTTAAAACAATGTTGAGGGTCACTAGTCAAATTACGCTTCGATAGAGTGAACAAATGCACAAACAAACGCTTTCTCTCACTTTGTGGGCCGGTGTGGCCTCTGTCCTCGCCTTGGCAGGCGTGGTGCTGGTCTACATGGGCGCCGCCGCTACGGCGGCACCTCCGCAGCAGTCGCTTGATCAGGGAGGGCAGATATTCCAGCAGAAGTGCTCTGGGTGCCACACCTTTGGCCGAGGTGCAACCGTGGGGCCGGACCTGAAAGGCGTGTCCGCCCGCCGGGATGCTGACTGGCTGCGGAACTGGATCTCGGCACCGGACCGCATGCTGGCCCAAAAGGACCCTATCGCCACAGAGCTACTCAAGCGGTTCAACGGTGTGCCCATGCCCAACATGTTCCTGTCGGCGGCCGAGGTGGACGCCTTGCTGAGCTACCTGGCGACCGACGGCGCGGGGTCTGGGGCCGGGGCTGGTCCAGCTCCAGCGGCGCTGCCCGCAGGTGATACGGCCAGGGGCAAGGAGCTGTTTACCGGCGCGGCCCGTTTCCAGAATGGCGGCCCCCCCTGTATGGCCTGCCACAGCATCGCGGGCATTGGGGCGCTGGGTGGAGGAGCCCTGGGCCCGGACCTCACAACCTCCCACCAGAAGTTCGGCGAGGCGGGCATGGACTCGATCCTACAAAGCTTTCCCTTCCCCACCATGAACCCTGTCTGGAAGGACCACCCGGTAACACCCGACGAGCGAGCACAGCTCCTGGCTTTCCTGAAGAGCGCCGGCGTAGCCCAGCGCCCTTCAGGGTCAGCCCTGCAACTGGCTGCGCTGGCCCTGGTGGGCGCAGCGGTACTAGTCGTTTTGGCGCAGCTTTTCTGGCGGAGGCGCCTGGCTGCTGTGCGTCGCCCGATGGTCCAGGCCAGTGGGCGTTCGCTATCTGCAAACAGTAATAGAGGTTAGAGGAAATGGGCTGGATACAAGACCTGGTCAACCCCAAGGCCCGGCGCTGGGAAGAGTTCTACCGCAACCGCTGGCAGTTCGACAACGTCGTCCGCAGCACCCACGGGGTCAACTGCACGGGAGGCTGCTCCTGGGCCGTTTACGTCAAAGATGGCATCATCACCTGGGAGATGCAGCAGACCGATTACCCCCTGCTCCAGCCCGGCCTCCCACCCTACGAGCCTCGCGGCTGCCAGCGAGGTATCTCAGCTTCGTGGTACGTGTATAGCCCGATCAGGGTAAAGTACCCCTATGCCCGTGGGGTGCTGCTCGACTTCTGGCGCGCCGCCAGGGCCAGGTATGCTGACCCGATAGAGGCCTGGGCTTCCATCGTAGAGGATGCCGACAAGCGCGCCCGCTTCCAGCGTGCCCGGGGCAAGGGTGGCTTCCGGCGCACCCAGTGGGACGAGGTGCTGGAGCTCATTGCTGCCTCCTGCCTGTACACGGCGAAGAAGTGGGGGCCGGACCGCGTCTTCGGCTTCTCCCCAATCCCGGCCATGTCCTACCTTTCGTACGCCGCAGGCTCCCGGTTCCTTCAGCTATTCGGCGGCGTCAACATGAGTTTCTACGACTGGTATGCCGACCTGCCCAACGCCTTCCCCGAGATCTGGGGCGACCAGACGGACGTGTGCGAGAGCGCCGACTGGTACAACTCCAAGTACATCGTGTCCATGGGCTCCAACCTCAACATGACCCGCACTCCCGACGTGCATTTCGTCGCCGAGGCCAGGCACGAGGGGGCCAAGTTCGTGGTCATCTCCCCCGACTTCAGCCAGGTCGCCAAGTACTCGGACTGGTGGGTCCCCATCCAGGCTGGCCAGGACACCGCCCTCTGGATGGCAGTCAACCACGTTATCCTCAAGGAGTTCTACGCCGACCGCCAGGTGCCCTACTTCGTGGACTACCTGAAAAAGTACACCGACTGCTCCTTCCTCATCGGGCTGGAGAAGGATGGCGAGGCTTACCGCCCGGGTAGGTATCTGAGGGCCAACCGGCTCGCCCCCTACCAGCAGGTCGAAAACGGCGACTGGAAGCTGCTGGTCTACGACCAGCAGACTGGCCAGCCCCGCATGCCCAAGGGTGCAGTGGGCTTCCGCTGGGGCCAGGAACAGGGCAAATGGAACCTCAAGATGGAGGACGGGCTGGACAGCAGCCCCATAGACCCTGCCCTGAGCTTCCTGGGACAGCAGGATATCGTGGTGCAGGTCTCGTTCTACGATTTCGCCACCCGCAAGACCTTCCTGCGAGGCGTGCCGGCCAAGATTGTGGCCACACTCAATGGCCCGGTGACCGTGGCCACCGCCTTCGACCTGCTTGTGGCCCAGTTTGGCGTCAGCCGTGGCCTACCTGGGGACTACCCCAAAAGCTACGATGAAGACGTCCCCTACACCCCCGCCTGGCAGGAGTCGCATACCGGCATCGGCCGGGAGACTGTGATACGCCTGGCTCGGGAGTTCGCCAGCAATGCGGAGGCCACCCAGGGCCGCTCCATGATCATCATCGGGGCTAGCATCAACCACTGGTACAACAACAACCTTTCCTACCGGGCGCCCATCACGGCGCTAATCCTGTGTGGGTGCTGCGGGCGCAATGGGGGCGGCATGAACCACTACGTGGGCCAGGAGAAACTTACCCTGGTAGCTCCTTGGACGAGCCTGGCCTTCGCCTTGGACTGGGTCAAGCCGCCGCGACGCCAGCAGAGCCCCACCTGGCACTACGTCAACAGTGACCAGTGGCGCTACGAGGGGGATTTCTCCGACTACGCCCATGTGCCCGATAAGGCGCGCTGGGCCAAAGGCCATGCTATGGACCTGGAGGCTATGGCCGTCCGCATGGGCTGGATGCCTTACTATCCTCAGTTCAACCGCAATCCGCTGGAGCTAGTGGGCCAGGCCACGTCGGCGGGATCCAGGACCAACCAGGAGATCGTCCAGTGGATGGTGGACCAGGTCAAGCAGGAACAGGTCCGCTTCGCCGTGGATGATCCGGACGCGCCTGAGAACTGGCCCCGCATCTGGATTATCTGGCGGGGCAATGCCATCCAGTCCAGCGCCAAGGGCCACGAGTTCTTCCTCCGCCACTACCTGGGCACCCATGACAACGCAGTCGCCGAGGAGCAGGCCAAGGGGAAGGTGAAGACCGTCACCTTCCGGGAGCCTGTGCCCAGGGGCAAGATGGACCTGGTGGTGGACATCAACTTCCGTATGGACAGCTCGGCCCTCTACTCCGACATCGTGCTGCCCACCGCCTTCTGGTACGAGAAGAACGACCTGAACACCACCGACCTACACTCCTTTGTCCATCCGCTCTCCGCCGCAGTACCGCCGGTGTGGGAGTCAAAGACCGACTGGGAGATCTTCAAGGCCCTGGCTCGGAAGGTGAGCGAGCTGGCGCCGGACGTATTCCCTCAGCCAGTCCGGGATGTGGTGGCCACGCCCCTGATGCATGACACCCCTGACGAGCTGGCGCAAACGGATGTGCGCGACTGGCGGGCGGGCGAGGTTGAGCCTGTGCCGGGCAAGACCATGCCCCGGTTTAGCGTGGTGGAGCGGGACTACGTCAACCTCTACAACCGCTTCATCTCCCTGGGGCGACAGGTCAGGGAAGAGGGGATCAGTGGCAATGGCGTCCAGATACCCGTCGCTCCACTTTATGACGAGCTGATGGCTAACCCCGTGGGCGGCTCGCCTGACCCGCGGCACATGCGCTGCGTGGAGTGGGGTGGCCAGAAATACCCCAGCCTGGAGGACTCCCTGGACGCTGCCAACGTGCTGCTCCACCTGGCGCCCGAGACCAACGGGGAAGTTGCCTACACGGCGTTCAAGCATGAGGAGGAGCGGGTAGGCCTGCCCCTGGCCGACTTGGCGGAGAATGTCCGGGGCGTACGCATGAACTTTGGCGACCTGACCCGCCAGGTCCGGCGCACGCTCATCAGCCCCTGCTGGTCGGGGATGGTCAACGATGGCCGGGCCTACGCCGCCTGGTGCCTGAACGTGGAGCGGCTGGTGCCCTGGCGCACACTTTCCGGGCGGCAGCACCTGTACATTGACCATCCTTACTACATTGACTTCGGCGAGCATCTCCCTACGTTCAAGCCCAAGCTGGACTACCGCAAGACAAACGACATCGGACGCAGCTCCGTGGACGAGCAATGTCTGGTACTCAACTACATCACGCCGCATGGTAAGTGGAACATCCACTCCACCTTTAAGGACAACCACCGCATGCTCACCCTCTCCCGAGGAATGGACCCCGTGTGGATCAACGACAAGGACGCGGAGAAGATCGGCCTGAAGGACAACGACTGGGTGGAGATGTATAACGACAATGGGGTGGTGGTGACGCGCGTTGCCGTCAGCGCCCGCGTCCAACGAGGGACATGCCTCTACTATCATGCCGTGGAGCGCACTGTGTATATCCCCAAGTCCCAGGTGCGCGGCCAGCGGCGCGCTGGCGGCCACAACAGCCTGACCCGCACCAGGATCAACCCGGTGGAGCTGGCCGGAGGCTACGCCCAGTTCACCTACGGCTTCAACTACTGGGGGCCCATCGGCATCTTCACTCGCGACACCTACTGCGTAGTCCGCAAGCTGGAGAAGCTGGAATGGTGACACGTCTCGCCCAAACATGCGTAAAGGGGAGCAGCTAATATGAACGTTAGGGCGCAGGTTTCAATGGTGTTCCACCTGGACAAGTGTATCGGCTGCCACACTTGTAGCATCGCCTGCAAGAACATCTGGACAGACCGCAAGGGCACCGAGTACATGTGGTGGAACAATGTGGAGACCAAGCCTGGCACTGGCTACCCCACTCTCTGGGAGGACCAGGAGAAGTACAAAGGCGGCTGGGAGAAGGCAAATGGCAAGCTCCGTCTCAAGCTGCATGGGCGGCTGGGCGGCCTGTCCAACATCTTCTTCAACCCCTATTTGCCCACCATAGACGACTACTACGAGCCCTGGACCTATGACTACGAGAGCCTGTTCAGCGCTCCGGAGGGTGATGACCAGCCTACGGCCCGGGCTATCTCCATGATTACCGGCAAGCCCATGGACACCATTGAGGCCGGGCCCAACTGGGACGACGATCTGGGCGGCTCTCCGGTGTATGCCCGGAACGATGCGAACCTGAAGGACCTGTCACCGGAGGAGAAGCAGCTCCTGAACGAGCTGGAGCGGGTGGTCTTCTTCTACGTGCCACGCATCTGCAACCACTGCCTGAACCCTGGGTGCGCGGCCGCCTGCCCGGCGGGAGCAATCTACAAGCGGGGCGAGGATGGCATCGTCCTGCTCAGTCAGGAGAAGTGCCGGGCCTGGCGCATGTGTATCTCGGGGTGCCCCTACAAGAAGACGTATTTCAACTGGGCCACAGGCAAGTCCGAGAAGTGCATCCTCTGCTATCCACGCCTGGAGAGCGGCCAGCCGCCCGCCTGCTTCCATGCCTGCGTGGGCCGCATCCGCTACGTGGGTGTCCTCCTTTACGATGGCGACCGCATTGCCGAGGTCCCCAAGTCCGACGACGCCAATCTCGTGGAGGCCCAGCGCTCCCTCATCCTGGACCCCTTCAACCCCGATGTCATCGCCGCCGCCAAGGCTGACGGGATGTCCGAGGCTATGCTCGATTCAGCCCAAAAGTCTCCGGTCTTCAGGTTCGTCAAGCAGTGGGGGCTGGCCCTGCCCCTCCACCCGGAGTTCCGCACCCTGCCTATGCTCTTCTATGTGCCACCCATGCTCCCAGTAATGGCCTCCACCGATGCCGGGCACTATGATGTGGCCGGCGCTGGAGACAAGGGGCAAGCTCCGCTTATCTTTTCCCTAGAGCGGGCGCGGGTGCCCTTGCGCTTCATGGCCAGCCTCTTCTCCGCCGGCAATGAAGCGGTGGTGGCCAGCGTCTATCGCAAACTTATGGCGGGGCGGCTATACATGCGCCACCAAAAGGTGGGGGACATACCCCTGGCCCAAGTCCAGCGGGCTATGACCGAGGCCAAGACTACACCCCAGGAATTGGAGGCCATCTTCCGGCTGACCTCGCTGCCCACCGCTGAAGAGCGGTTCGTGGTGCCGCCGCTAGCGCGAGAGGTGGCCATCGAGCAGACCATGGACGACACCCACACCCACAAGCGCCATGCTGGTTTTGGCTTCCGCCAGGACCCGGCACGGAGGTGGTAGCGATGACCGACAGCGACAGCACCCAGCGGCTCCTCCAACTCTTCGCCGATATCCTTGACTACCCCAGGTCTGGACCACCAGGCGGCCCAGTCCGGGAATGCGAATCTGTCGCTGCGCCTCTCAGCGCTGAAGCGACGGCCCTGCTTCGGGAGTTCCGTGCCTTCGCGGAAAGCGTGAACCTGGGACGGCTGGAGGAGGTTTACAGCAGCACCTTCGATCTGGACCCGTCCTGCTACCCGTATGTGGGATACCACCTGTTGGGGGAGAGCTACAAGCGTAGCGCGTTCCTCCAGGAGATCAGGAGCCACTATCGCGCCGAGGGGTTTGTCGAGGGGACGGAGTTGCCCGACCACATAGCTGTCATGCTCCGCTTTGCAGCAGTAACCCGGGATACCGATACCGCGAAGGAGATCGTCTCCCACGCCTTGTTGCCAGCCCTGGAGCGCATGACCGGCAGGGCGAAGTCCGCGGGCTTCGACGATGAAGCGACACCGACCGTGCCAGCGCAGGGCCGCCGCGGCGGTCCCTATCGCGGGGTGCTGGAGGCGCTGCGCCTATGCCTTCAAGCGCTGGCCGAACAGGATGGTCAGCGGCACACCAGTGAGGAAGTACCTCAAACGGCTGGACCGGCGGCCCTGGTTGATGGGCCTTCTATGAACACGACGGACACTAGGAGGCGGTGATGCTAGATACCACACTCTTTGTAGCGTTCCCGTATCTGGCCATTGGCGCGGCCATTCTTGGCGGCCTGTACCGCTATTTCAACGACCGCTTCTCCTATTCGAGCTTCTCCGCCCAGTTCCTGGAGAACCGCATCTTGTTCTGGGGATCGGTGCCGTGGCACTACGGAGTGCTGACCATTCTGGTCGCCCACCTGCTGGCGCTGCTGCTTCCGGCCCAGTGGGGCGCACTCATCGGCGCACCGGTACGCTTGTACGTGCTGGAGGTGACCGGCCTGGCTCTGGCCCTTGTGGCCATACTAGGCCTGGTGCTGCTCATTGTGCGCCGGGTCAGCAACAGTCGCATCTTCAGCGTGACTTCGACCATGGACTGGGTCTTGCTGGCCGCACTGCTGGTCCAGGTGGTACTGGGCTTCTCGGTGGCGCTATTCTACCGTTGGGGCTCCGACTGGTACCTGCACACGGCGGTGCCCTGGCTGGTATCGCTGGCCAAGCTCAGCCCGAACATCACCTACGTGGTGTCTCTGCCCTGGATCGTCAAGGTGCACATGCTGGGCGGCTTCCTTATCATCGCCCTGTTCCCGTTCACCAGGCTGGTCCATCTGGTGAGTTTCCCTATCACCTATCTGTGGCGGCCCTACTTGGTCGTGATCTGGAACCGGCGGGCGCGAAGCCGGGTCTAGAAGGAGAGAGGGCATGGCTGTCTTGAGCGAACACTTGGCGGGCTTCTGGAAGACGGGACACCGTGGTACGCTACTGACGTCGCTGCTGTACTTTGACTTCTGCTTCGCTATCTGGGTGCTGCACGGCGCTATGGCCCCCTTCATCAGCGAGGAGTTCAATCTCAGCTCCTCCGAAACCGGACTCTTGCTCTCTGTACCGGTTTTTGCAGGTGCCCTCTTTCGAGTGCCTCTGGGGTTCCTGGCCCAGTACATCGGGCGTAAGAACACAGCCCAGATCAATATGGCCTTGGTCGTTGCAGGGCTGCTGTTGAGCCTGCTGCTGACCGATTCCTACGCTGGAATGATGCTCCTGGGGATGTTCCTCGGCCTGGGGGGCGCCAGCTTCGGCGTGGCCCTGGCTCTGGGCTCGGGGTGGTATCCCCCCCAGCATAAGGGGTTGGCCATGGGCATCGCCGGTGCGGGGAACAGTGGAGCTGTCGTCGCCGTGCTCCTGGCGCCGCCCTTGGCAAAAGCCATTGGCTGGGAATATGTGTACGTGCTGGCAGCCATCCCCATGGTGCTGGGCATGGTGGTGATGCAGGTATTTGCCAAAGAGCCACCCGACCGGGAGGCGAATCACAACCTCAGGGACTACCTCAAAGTCCTGGTGGACCGAGACGTCTGGATCTTCAACCTGATGTACATGGTGACCTTCGGCGGCTACATCGGGTTGACCAGCTTCCTTCCCACGTTGTTCCACTCTCATTACAAGATCGCCAAGGAAGCGGTGGGCCAGTATTCTGCCGCCATCATAGTCATGGCGAGCGTCCTACGCATCCTGGGTGGCGGCATCGCGGACCGCGTTGGTGGCCTCCGCATGCTAGCCGTGGTCTCTGTCATTGTCATCGTAGCTACAGTCGCCGCAGCAACGCTGCCGTCTTCCCCCTGGGTAATGGTGGCGGTCCTCATAGTGTGCTTTTCGGCCATGGGAGCGGGAAACGGTGCGGTGTTCCAGTTGGTCCCTCTCCGGTTCCCTCGTAACACAGTGATCGCCAGCAGCCTGGTGGGTGAGGTCGGGGGTCTGGGAGGCGCCATGTTGCCCATAGCCATGGGCGTTGGTAGGGACGTGCAAGGCTCCTATGCCCCGGGTTTCTTGGCCGGCACCCTCCTCACCGTAGGTGTCATCGTGGCCTTGTTCTTCGTGGCGAGGCACTGGACCAAGACCTGGGTGGGCGCTGGCGGCAAAGCCATTTCCAATGAAATGACCAGCACGCCAACGGCATACCCCACCCGATAAGCGATGAAGGCCATGACAGCTAGCAAGATCGAGCGCTGGGAGCCGGAAGACCCCACCTTTTGGAAGACGAAGGGCCGGTCCCTCGCATACAGAACGCTGGGCATCACCACCCTGGCCCTGACACTCTCCTTCGCCACCTGGTTCATGTGGAGCGCCGCGGTTGTTCACCTGAACAACATCGGCTTCGCTCTGAGCGTGAACCAGCGGTTCTGGCTGGCGGCGATCCCCGGTCTCTCTGGGGCCACCCTGCGCTTCATGCACAGCTTCCTTATTCTCAGATTCGGCACCAGGACCGTGGTCACCTGGGCGACGGCCTCCATGCTAGCACCTGCCATCGGACTGGGACTGGCTGTGCAACATCCGGGCACGCCGTACTGGGTCCTTCTGGTTCTGGCAGCTCTGGCGGGATTCGGGGGTGGCAACTTCGCATCGTTTATGTCCAGCTCGAGCCTGTATTTCCCCAGGGCAAAGCAAGGGACCGCCCTGGGCATCCAGGCGGGCATCGGGAACTTCGGTGTGAGCCTCGTCCAGTTCCTGGCACCCATCGTGATCACGCTGTCAATCTTCGGGGCAGTCGGCGGAGAACCGCTGACGTGGGCCAAGAGCGCTGAGACCAAGCGGATGTGGCTCCAGAATGCCGGCTTTATCTGGGTCATCCCGGTTGTTGCTTCGACCTTACTCTGCTGGTTCGGGCTGGTTGACCTCCCCATCAGAAGGCCTATCAGCAGGCAACTGGTGATCTTCCAGCGCAAACATACCTGGATCATGCTTGTGCTTTACATCATGACCTTCGGGTCTTTCTCCGGTCTTGCAGCCTCCTTTCCTCTGCTTATCAAAGAGTTGTTTGGAGACCTGCCCAACGCTCCGGAGCCGCTGGCCTATGCGTTCCTGGGGCCGCTGATCGGCTCTGCAGCGCGACCGCCGGCGGGGTGGCTGGCGGACAAGGTTGGTGGAGGTCTCGTGACGCTGGCATGTAGCATCCTTCTAGTCGCGGGGGCGATTGGCGTCACACTCTTCACCGACCCTAGCACTGCCTCTGATTTCATTCCGTTCCTAATCTGGATGGGGGTCCTGTTCATGGCTTCAGGGATTGGGAATGGCTCAACGTTCCAGCAGATACCCTTTATCTTTCCTCCGCAAGAGGCGGGACCAGTCCTGGGTTTCACTTCCATCGCGGCCTTTGGCTCCTTCATCTTGCCTGTGCTATTTGGATGGGCCATAAGCAGCCATGGCTCACCCAACATCGTCTTCTACATGTTGGCTGGGTTTTGCGTGTTCTGCGCGCTGCTGAACTGGTGGTTCTACACGCGCCCCGGCTGCGAGAAGCCTTGCAAGGCACCTAAAGGCGCCAGGGAAGCTCTGGGGCCGGCCTAATACAAACGCATTAACTGATGATGCATAACTGCCTAATTCTGGTCTTGGACCAATGATCGACTTTCCTCTTGAACCAGAGGTAGATGGTGTTGAGGCTGTCGAACCAGACATTCCTGGTAACTTCATACTTGCCCTGGCGCTAGAGGCACTCCAGGCCAGCTACGGAGGTTCGGAGAGGGCGCCCGGTTTTCCAGAGCCCGCCCGCACTCGTCCATCCGTTATTCTCCTTCCGCGGGGATGCCGCTACTAGTGGGCATGCCAGTGCCTTTTCTGGGAAGGGAGGGCCTCGCTGTGGGCCTATTGGTACCGTCGGTCCAACGCTTCGTCCTCTCCTCGGATGCCGCGTCGCTGCGGGACAACCTCGGCCAAGGCCCAGTATCTACGTGCACAGGAGGCGAATTGTGGACAAGACCGTAATAAGCAGCCCTAGCGTACCCCCTCGGCCGGGCTATTCCCATGCGCTAAGGGTGGGCAACCTGTTGTTCTTTGCGGGACAGGTGGCACGGAATGCCCGAGGCGAACTGGTGGGCAAGGCCGACATCGTGGCCCAGACCCGCCAAGCCATGGACAACTTGACAGCTCTGCTCCGGGCGGCCGGCGCCGGTTGGGAAAACGTGATCAAGACAAACATCTACGTAACTGACATGGCTGCGTTTAGGGACGCCACTGGCCAGTTGCGCCTGAGCTATTCGGTACCCCCTTACCCTGCCTCCACGCTGGTGGAGGTCAAAGCCCTGGCCCACCCCGATCTCATGGTGGAGATCGAGGCCATCGCTGTCCTGGGGTAACATCCAAAGCGCTGCCGCAGCACTCGGGCGGGAGTCGGCAAAACGTGGACGACAGCCTCCGCGGAGCTCGACACATGACGCAGTGCTGCTCCAGGCAACATAATTGGCATGGCGTAGCAGGTGAACCAGTTGGGAGGCCCAAACTTGTCTGAGTCTACACAGAACAACGAAAGCCGGCGACAAATCGGGGAATACTTCAGGGAATTGCGGTTGACCAACGACTTTCTCATGCTCCCGGAGGAAAGGACGTGGTTGACGCGGCAGCCTCAGAACCCCGAGTCTAAGAAGGTAGTCCTCTACCTAGGCTGCAATGTGCTGCGCACGCCTCACATGGTCCAGACAGTCACTGACATCTTTCAGAGGTTGGGCGTGGACTTTGTGGCTGTGGGAGGGTCTACCTACTGCTGCGGAGCACCCTTCCGTCAGGACTTCCCGGAGGAAGCTCTGGCCCTTGGAGAGCGCAGCGTGCAGTACTTCAACGAGTTTCGCCCCGGGCGGGTGGTCATGTGGTGCCCGGGGTGCCTGGCGCATTACACGGAGACACTGGCTTCTCGGTTTGCCTGCCCTGTGCAACACGTGTCTGAATTCCTTGCGGAAAACCTGGACAGATTCCCGCACCTGAGTAGAGTGCCAAAGAGGGTGGCGCTGCACTACCATAGCCGCGAGCCTGCCTCTGAACGACAGGCTGCGTCTGCACGGCGTTTGCTACAAGCTGTGCCAGGACTGGAGTTGGTGGAAGTGGGCACTGACCCCAGGCTGGGTCGGCAATGTACTCTGGGTGCTCGCCAGACCCTGGGCGGCGACCTGTATGACGGGATTCTCGAATCCCAAATACAGCGAGCCGTGCAGTCAAAGGCAGATGTTTTCGCCACCTTGTATCATGGCTGCCACCGGGTGCTGGTCCACTACCAGAGGCGCTATCCTCTGCAAGTAGAACACTACCTGTCCCTGCTCGGTGAAGCCCTGGGCATCGCCCACGAGGACCGCTACCGCAGGTACGCCATGTTGGCTGATACCAACACCATTATTGAGGCAGCTGCGCCTTTTTTGTCGGCCAACCAGGTAGATCCCGAGACAGCCAGACGCGTGGTCCAGAGGATCTTCGTGGACAGAAAAGGCCCCTGAAGGCAATGGCGCCATGTGCCTCGCCGACGAATACCTCTCGAACACACGGACAGCGCGGGCAATGGTCGGCCTGTCTAGGTGGCGCCCGATTTCGTTTCCCACGGTGACGGGTTACCTCACGCCACCGGGACCACTGTAGGGCGCTTATTCTGTCTGATACGTCCACGTGTGACAAAGCGCTCTTTTGTTCCAAAGCAGTGCCCGCCCAGAAACCGACCTGACTAAGCGAAAGCAAGTCAGCACGAAACGCGCTTTGGTTCCACGGCGACTCCCCCTCGCCTTCACCGGAATGCGGATGAACCCTGCTACCGGGTACTATGTCCCGGCTGATCGCTGCGCTCTCCAATGGGGCCATCGCCTTGCGGCCATCGAAACCATCACTACCCTCGTCTAGGCAGTGGCATCAATGAGGCAAGTTACCGGGGAGCGGCCGCGTTAAGGACCATGATGGCCTCCACGCGGGAATGCACGCCGAGCTTGGAGAAAATCCGCTTCGTGTGGTTACGGACTGTATGTTCGCTCAGCGAAAGCTGTTGACCGATTCGCTTGCTGCTAAGACCGTCGCCAATGCACTCGAGCACTTCGGCTTCCTTTACGCTCAAGGTGCGGAGAGAACTGGCGGCTAACAGCGTTTGCGGTGGCGCCGGCGCAACCGGGGAACGGTACTTCCCCCCGGTCACCTGACTGGCATAGTTCGATAGCAGGCTCCAGGCCTCCACCTGTGCGGTCACCTCACAGGCAACGTGCAGCATGACGAACGACGATTCCCCCCCCAGCACCGGGAACGCACACCTGAGCCAACGCTCTGGCAACTGAGGCCGCCGCACTCTCATGAGACTCATGGCTGGGCCGGCCCCTGCCCTGGCGCAGACGATGGGCGCGCAGTCCCGACGGCATTGTACCTTGCCTCTGGAGGTCAAGCACTTGAAGAAGGAAAAGCATTGCTGGCCCAGCGCTCCATGGACCTCAATGCCAAGGCACTGTTCACAAGACCTGTTCATGAAGCAAACGCGCTGCTCTTGGTCCACGGCCCAGGCAAGGTCCGAGGACCCTTCGAGCCTGTCAAGAGTCGAGGCGACCAAGGAGCTATCCGGTAAGTCTAGTGGAGTCCTCATCTGAATAGAACAATCTTAGACCCAAACAGGCTACAAGACAAGCCTTGTTCGGGTCTATGTTCGCCCATCGCATCACGCGCAAACTCAATAAGAGAATGGTTAGAGAATGGTTAGCATTGGGTATGTGCGACACAAGGCGCGGCGCCTTGGAAGCTTGCAGGCGGCTATGACCGTATCTGGAAGCTGCGGCTGCGCCGCTGGGCGGCTACCCGGTTGGTCCAGAAGCTCTGGTGGAGGTTTGCCATGGTAAGTCATCATCGGGATTCTTCAAAGCAGGGGCGCGGCCTCTTCCGTACCCCCGTCTATTGTCTGGTGGCCCTGCTGCTCGTGGCGGGGCTGCTTATGGCGCTCACTGCCGCCCAGGCTGCTGAGGCCCCGCCATCCTTCCTCCTCAAGTGGGGCGCCTACGGCACCGGCGACGGTCAGTTCAATTCGCCATTTGGCCTGGCGGTGGATAGCGCGGGCAACGTCTACGTGGCTGATTTCCAGAATAATCGCGTTCAGAAGTTCAACTCCAGCGGCGCCTTCCTCCTCAAGTGGGGCAGCTTAGGTACCGGTAACGGCCAGTTCAACAAGCCATGGAACGTGGCGGTGGACAGCGCGGGCAACGTCTACGTGTCGGATGCCAACAACGGCCGCATCCAGAAGTTCAACTCCAGCGGCGCCTTCCTCCTCACGTGGGGCAGTGTGGGCACTGGCAACGGCCAGTTCAACAGTGCGCGGGGCATTGCGGTGGACGCCTTAGGCAACGTCTACGTCGCCGATAGCAACAACCAGCGCATCCAGAAGTTCAACTCCAGCGGCGCCTTCGTCACCAAGTGGGGCATCTCCGGCACCGGCAACGGCCAGTTCCAGTACCCGTACGGCGTGGCGGTGGACGGTTCGGGCAACGTCTATGTGGCTGATACTTTCAATCAACGCATTCAGAAGTTCGACTCCAGCGGCAACTTCCTTCTCAAGTGGGGCGGCAACGGGGCCAGCGACGGCCTGTTCCAGAACCCCTGGGGCATGGCGGTGGACGGTTCGGGCAACGTCTATGTGGCTGATTACTTGAATTATCGCATTCAGAAGTTCACCTCCGGCGGCGTCTTCGTCACCAAGTGGGGCAGCTCCGGCGCTGGCAACGGCCAGTTCAGCGGCGCGACCGGCGTGGCGGTGGACGGTTCGGGGAACGTCTATGTGGCGGACCAAGGCAACCACCGCATCCAGAAGTTTGGCGCGGACACCACGCCGCCGCAGACCACCATCGCCAGCAGTCCACCCAATCCCAGCGGCGCCAGCGCAGCCTTCAGCTTTACCAGCAGCGAGGCGGGCAGCACGTTCCAGTGCCAGCTTGACAGCGGCGGGTCCAGCGCCTGCACCAGCCCCAAGAGCTACAGCGGGCTGAGCGCTGGAAGCCACACCTTCCAGGTGAAGGCTACGGACCTCGCGGGCAACGTTGATGCCACGCCCGCGTCGTTCACCTGGACGGTGGACGCGACGCCGCCCAGCGTTGGAGCAGTTACTCCCACCTCCACCCCGAAGGACCAACTGACAACCTTCTCGGCCACCTACTCGGACGACGTGGGCGTCACCTTGTGTGTCCTTAATGTTGACGGCCAGCCCACGGCGGTCATGACCCTGAGCGCCCCTGGCGGCGCCAGCGGCACCGCCACCGCGAGCCACTACTTCACCAGCGTCGGCGCCCACACCGCGGAGGTGCAGTGCCGGGATGCCGCTATCAATATTGGCACCGGGGCATTGACCGCCATCACCGTGGCCCCTGCCAGCTCGGCCCCCGGTCTTATATACACACTCCACTTGGACCGCCAGCGTTTGGGCATCATCAATGTCACCACCGGCAGGGGCACGGACATCGGCGCCCTCGGAAATAATGCGATGGGGTTGACCTTTGACACTGATGGCACTCTGTACACGATCGTCAATTGGGCGGATAGCGCCTCCCGCCACCTAGCGACCGTCAACACCACGACCGGGGCCGCGACTCCGCTAGGCGGCGTGATCCCCATCGACATCAGGGGGCTGGAGATTGCCGCCGATGGCGCCATGTACACGATAGGAGTTAATGCCGGGATCTTGTATCGCATCGACAAGAGCACCGGGGCGTTGACGGCCATCGGGAATACGGGACTATTTGGTGTCTTGGACCTTGCGTTCGATGCCTCCGGCACCCTTTGGGCAAGGATAGGCACCGAACTGTACACGGTTAACCTGTCCACGGGGGCGGCCACGGCCTGGCCCTTCACGATTAGCAACGGTGGCTACTTGGGGATTATGTTCGGCCAGGACAATACGCTGTACTTTACGGGGTATTTTTCCGGTGGACCCGTCGTGGCCATGGACATCTCCACTGGCGCCGTGACCTCGATTGGAAACTCGGGTTTGGACAATCTTTGGGCTGGCGATATCGTGCTCGGCGCCGTGCAGGACGCCACGCCGCCGGCGCTGACCCTTCCTGCTAACATCACGGCTGAGGCCACCGGGCCCACAGGGGCGGCGGTCACCTACACGGCCTCCGCCAGCGACGCCGTGGATGGCGCGCGGCCCGTCGCGTGCGCTCCCGCCTCGGGCTCCACCTTTGCCATCGGGACGGCCACGGTCACCTGCTCGGCGTCGGACACGCATGGCAACACGTCTACGGGCAGCTTCACCGTGACCGTCCGGGACACCACGCCGCCCGTGGTCACCAGCGTGCCTGCCAACATCACCGCCGAGGCGACGGGTCCCACGGGGGCTGTGGTCACCTATACCAGCCCCACCGCAACCGACCTCGTGGACGGCGCCCGCATGGTGACCTGCGCGCCTGCCTCGGGCTCCACCTTTGCCATCGGGACTGCCACGGTCACCTGCTCGGCCAGCGACACCCGCGGCAACACCGGCAGCGGCTCATTCACCGTGACCGTCCGGGACACCACGCCGCCCGTGGTCGCCAGCGTGCCTGCCAACATCACCGCCGAGGCGACGGGCCCCACGGGGCGCGTCGTCACCTACGCCAGCCCCACGGCAACCGACATCGTGGACGGCGCCCGCGCGGTGACCTGCGCGCCCGCCTCGGGGTCCACCTTTGCCATCGGGACTGCCACGGTCACCTGCTCGGCCTCCGACACCCGCGGCAACACCGGTAGCGCGAGCTTCACGGTCACGGTGCAGGACACCACGCCGCCTGTAGTGACGGCGCCGGCGAACATAACCGCCGAAGCCACGAGCGCCGCCGGAAGGGTCGTGACCTACACGGCCTCCGCCAGCGACATCGTGGACGGCGTGCGCGTGGTAACCTGCGCGCCTGCCTCGGGGTCCACCTTTGCCATCGGGACTACCACAATCACCTGCTCGGCCAGCGACACCCGCGGCAACACCGGCAGCGCCAGCTTCACGGTGACCGTCCAGGACACCACGCCGCCGGTAGTGACAGTGCCGGCGAACATGACCGCCGAAGCCACCAGCGCCGCCGGAGCGGTCGTGACCTACACAGCATCCGCCACCGACATCGTGGACGGATCGCGGCCGGTCACCTGCGCGCCCGCCTCGGGCTCTACCTTTGCCATCGCGACTGCCACCGTCAACTGCTCCGCCGTAGACACCCGCGGCAACACCGGCAGCGCCAGCTTCACAGTCACCGTCCGGGACACCACGCCGCCGGTGGTCACCAGCGTGCCTGCCAACATCACCACCGAGGCGACGGGTCCCACGGGGGCCGCCGTCACCTACGCCAGCCCCACGGCAACCGACATCGTGGACGGCGTACGCACGGTGACCTGCGCGCCTGCCTCGGGGTCCACCTTTGCCATCGCGACTGCCACGGTCACCTGCTCGGCCTCCGACACCCGCGGCAACACCGGCAGCGGCTCATTCACCGTGACGGTGCGCGACACGACGCCGCCCGTGGTCACCAGCGTGCCTGCCAACATCACCGCCGAGGCGACGGGTCCCACGGGGGCCGCCGTCACCTATGCCAGCCCCACGGCAACCGACATCGTGGACGGCGCGCGGCCCGTTAGCTGCACGCCCGCGTCAGGGTCTACCTTTGCCATCGGGACTGCCACGGTCACCTGCTCGGCCAGCGACAGCCGCGGCAACACCAGCAGCGTCAGCTTCACGGTGACGGTGCAGGACACCACGCCGCCGGTAGTGACAGTGCCGGCGAACATAACCGCCGAAGCCACCAGCGCCGCCGGAGCGGTCGTGACCTACACGGCCTCCGCCAGCGACATCGTGGACGGGGCGCGGCCCGTCACCTGCACGCCCGCCTCGGGCTCCACCTTCGCCCTGGACGCAACGACGGTGAGCTGCTCATCCTCCGACACGCGTGGCAACACGTCTACGAATAGCTTCACGGTGACGGTGCGAGACACCACGCCGCCGGTAGTGACTGCCTCCCGCAGCCCGGCGCCCAACGCCAGCGGCTGGAACAACACGGATGTGACAGTGACGGCGACGGGCACGGACAGCGCCAGCGGCATCGCCTCGTGCACTACGGCAGTGGTCAGCGCCGAGGGCGCGGGCCAGAGCGCCACGGTCTCCTGCACCGACAACGCGGGTAACCCCGCCAGCGCCACCCTCACCGGCATCAACATAGACATGACGGGCCCGGTCGTCCTGGACATCATTCCCACCGATGCGTCCATTGACCGGGCCACCACCTTCTCCGCCGGCTATTTGGACGACGTGAGCGGGGTCAGCTCCTGCACGCTTTCCGCCGACGGGGCCAGCCTTGGGGCCATGGCCCTGAGCGCCCCCGGCGGCGCCGCTGGCGCAGCCAGCAAAGTCCACACCTTTAGTGTTGTGGGCGCGCATACGATGCAGGTGAAGTGCCTGGATGCGGCCGGCAACGAAGGCGAGGGGGCACTGACCAACATCGGGGTGGCGGATATCACCGGGCCTACGGTGAGCGCCGCCTCTCCCACCACAGCCCTCGCCGGCCAGCCCACCACCTTCTCCGCGACCTACACGGACAACGTAGGGGCCACCTCCTGCAAGCTGTTCGCCGACGGCGCGGACCAGGGGGCCATGGCCCTGAGCGCCCCCGGCGGCGCCAGCGGCACAGCCAGCAAGAGCTATACCTTTAACACCATCGGGGTCCATACGGCCCAGGTGACGTGCCAGGATGCCGAGGGCAACGTGGGCGCAGGGCCTGTCGCCAACGTAACCGTGCCTGATACCACTGCGCCGACGGTGGGCGCCGCCTCGCCCACGACGGCTTCCGTCAACCAGGCCGCCGCCTACTCCGCCGCCTACTCGGACAACGTGGGGGTCGGCTCCTGCACCCTGTACGCCGACGGCGTGGCCCAGGGGGCGATGACGCTGAGCGCCCCCGGCGGCGCCAGCGGCACTGCCAGCAAGAGCCATACCTTCGGCAGCGTGGGCGCCCATACAGTGCAGGTGAAGTGCCAGGATGCCGCCGGAAACCTGGGATCTGGGCCTGTGGCCAGCGTAGCCGTGTCGGACACCGCTGCGCCTGGTGTCAGCGCGCCCATGCCCACCACCGCTTCCGCCGGCCAGCCCACCGTCTTCTCCGCCACCTACGCGGACAACGTGGGAGTCGCCTCCTGCACGCTGATCGCCGATGGCGTAGACCAGGGGGCCATGTCCCTGAGCGCCCCGGGCGGGACCAGCGGCACGGCCAGCAAGAGCCATACGTTCGGCAGCGTTGGCGCCCATACGGCGCAGGTGAAGTGCCAGGATGCTGCCGGAAACCAGGGTGTGGGGGCTGTGGCCAGCGTAAGCGTCACGGACGACACGGCGCCCACGGTGGGCGCCGCCTCGCCCACCACCGCCCCGGTCAAGGAGGCCACCACCTACTCCGCCAGCTACTCGGACAACATAGGGGTAACCTACTGCTCCCTGATCGCCGATGGGATTGACCAGGGGACCATGTCCCTGAGCAACCCCGGCGGCGCCAACGGCGCGGCCAGCAAGAGCCATACCTTTGCCACCCTGGGCGCCCACACGGCGCAGGTGCAGTGCCGGGACGCCGCCGGCAATGAGACGGCCGGAGTCGCGGCCAGCGTCAACGTGGTGGATACCGTCGCCCCGACCGTCGGGGCGGCGTCCCCGGCCACGGCCACTCTGGGCCAGCCCGCCATCTACTCCGCCGCCTACGCAGACAACGTGGGGGTCACCTCCTGCACCCTGATCGCCGACGGCGCGGACCAGGGAGCCATGGCCCTGAGCCTCGCTGGAGGCGCCGGCGGCACGGCCAGCAAGGGCTATGCCTTTGGTAGCGTGGGCAGTCATACAGTGCAGGTGCAGTGCCGGGATGCCTCGAATAACACAAGCTCCGGGCCTGTCAGCAGCGTCAGCGTGGTGGATGCCACCGCGCCCACGGTCGGCGGCGCCTCGCCGGCCATGGCGCTGGCCAGCCAGCTCACCACCTTCTCCGCCACCTATGCGGACAACGTAGGCGTAGTGTCCTGCGTCCTCGTGGCCGATGGGGTCGGCCAGGGGGCGATGGCCCTGAGCGCGCCCGGCGGGACCAGCGGCACGGCCAGCAAGGGCCATACCTTTGCCACCGTGGATTCCCACACGGTGCAGGTGAAGTGCCAGGATGCCGCCGGCAACGAGGGGACCGGGCCGAGCAGCAGCGTCAGCGTGTTTGAGAACGCTGGGCCCGTCGTCAGCGCCGCCTCCCCCGTCACCACCCCGGTGGGCCAGTCCACCAGCTTCTCCGCGACCTACTCGGACGCCACAGGAGTCACCTCCTGCAACCTCCTGGCCGACGACGTAGGACAGGGGGCCATGAGCCTGAGCGCCCCCGGCGGCGCCAGCGGCACGGCCAGCAGGGACCATACCTTTGCCAGTGTGGGCAACCACACGCTCCAGGTGAAGTGCCAGAACACCTTTGGCCTGGTGGGGCCAGGAGTGACGACCACCGTCAACGTAGTGGACAACACGCCGCCCGTGGTGAGCGGCGTATCCCACAATACCTCCACCGGTCAGCCCACCACCCTGTCCGCCACCTACACGGACAACGTGGGTGTCAGCTCCTGCACCTTGCTTGTGGATGGCGTGGACCTGGGGGCCATGAGCCTGAGCGCCCCCGGCGGCGCCAGCGGCACGGCCAGCAGGGACCACACCTTTGCCAATATGGGCAACCACACGCTCCAGGTGAAGTGCCGGGACAACGCCAACAACGAGGGGTCCGGGGCAGTCACCAGCGTCAGCGTGTCCGATGGCACCGCGCCCACGGTGGGCGCCGCCTCGCCCACCACCGCCTCGGCCAGCCAGGCCGCGACCTTCTCCGCCACCTACGGGGACAACGTGGGGGTCACCTCCTGCACCCTGTTCGTAGATGAGGTGGACCAGGGGGCCATGACCCTGAGCGCCCCCGGCGGCGTCAGCGGCACGGCCAGCAAGGCCCACACCTTTAACGTCCTCGGCATCCGCACGGTACAGGTGAAGTGCGGCGATGCGGCCGGCAACCTGGGGTCCGGCCTGGTGACGGACGTAACGGTGACCGATACCACGAAGCCCACGGTAGGCCCCGTCTCGCCCGCCACCGCAGTGACCAGCCAGGCCACCACCTTCTCCGCCACCTACGCGGACAACATCGGCGTGGCCTCCTGCATCCTCCTGGCCGATGGGTTCGACCTGGGCGCCATGACCCTGAGCGCGCCCGGCGGCGCCAGCGGCACGGCCAGCAAGGCCCACACCTTTACCACTGAGGGCAACCACACGCTGGAGGCCAAGTGCCTGGATGCCGCCGGGAACGACCCCGGTAGAGAGACCATCGTGACCGTCAGCTCTAAGGACACCCTGGCGCCCGTGGTGAGCGGCGCCGCGCCGGCCACCGCCTTCGCCAGCCAGGGTCCCACCTTCTCGGCCACCTACTCAGACAACATTGGGGTCAGCTCCTGCTCCCTGTTCGTGAACGGGGTGGAGCAGGGCCCCATGCTCCTCAGCGCCCCCGGCGGCGCCAGCGGCACGGCGAGCCGCGCCCACGTGTTCTCGACCGCGGGCAGCGCCTCCGTACAGGTGAAGTGCAAGGATGCCGAAGGCAATGAGGGGCCTGGCGCAGCAACTGGTGTCGGCGTGAACGACCCGGCGGTCCAGTTTGACCTCAAGAACGTCTTCAACGCCGACGTTGTGGTCAACAAGGGGCAGTCCGGTGCCGACGCCACACAGAACCCGGTCCAGGTGGTGACAAACAGCGTGTGGCGATGTTCACCATTACCCTGTAGGTGGGTTACTACATACACAAGCTACTACCTGGCGAGCCAGACTTTTGTTAATTCTGTTAACCAGTGGGGGGGCTATGCGGGACTGCCGGACGACGGTCTGTTTGCCCGCAACTCTTTCCATCCCGACGTCGCGCTGGCGGCCAGGAACGAGGATAACGGGCTCAACGCCTTGCGTCTGAGCACGGCAGGGCCGGTCAAGTTCGACGTGCCGCCCGGCGCCTACAGTGAGGTGCATGCGTTTGCGACTGCCGTCGGGGGAAGCCGCATATTGCGCCTCCGGTTCTACTATAGCGACGGGACTACTGTACAGGCGGCCGACCGAACGGTGCCGGACTGGACGGTGGGCGCTTACATTGGTGACCAGACGGCGGACCTCTACTATCTGGCCCGTGGTGTGAGCCGGGCCACCATCACCAACTTCAACTGGGCTTTAGCGGGGGCTAACGACGCCTATGTATACGGGCTGCGGTTCACGCCCGATCCCTCGAAGACGCTGACGAGCGTCAGCATCGAGTTTGGCAGCACCAGCGGCGCCCTGGTCGTCTTCGGCGCCACCGGCCTTCTGAAGACAGCTCCGGCCGTTGCAGACACCACGCCGCCGGTGCTCACGCCCATCGTCACCGGCGCCCAGGGCAAGGACGGCTGGTACACGGCAGACGTCAAAGTCTCCTGGACCCTTACCGACCCTGAGTCGGCCCTCACCTCCGTCACGGGGTGCGCGAACACGACCGTCAACACGGACACGGCTGGACTGGTCCTCTCCTGCGACGCCACCTCCTTCGGCGGCGTCGCGTCCAAGACCGTGACGGTGAAGCGGGACGCCGCGGCGCCCACCCTGACCAATCCAGGCGACGTGGCCGTCCAGGTGGCCGGCCAGGCCAACTCGCCGGTCTCCTACAGCGTGGTGTCGGCCGCGGACGCCACGTCGGGCGTGGCCGCGGGAAGCCCTGCGTGCAGCCCCGCCTCGGGCAGCGTCTTCCTCCTGGGCAGCACGCCGGTGGAGTGCAAGGCCGCGGATAACGCGGGCAACACCGGCAAGATATCCTTCACCGTCAGCGTGGTGGATGCCAGCGCGGGTGTGTCACCCACCATCACCCTGGCGCAGAGCCAGCTAGCCGGGCCGGGGCAGACCGTCACGGCCTCCACCGCGGGGCAGACGTCCTCCGGCCAGAGCGGCGTCTCGGCGACCCTGACCAATGGGACAGGCGGCGCGGCGTCTCTCACCGTGGCCACCTACGCGGGGAACCCCACCAGCGCCACCTACTTCGACGCGGGCGGACGCTACACCGACGTCATGGTCCAGGGGGCCGGCCCGGACACGAAGGCTACGGTCAGCTTCTACTACCCGGCCACGGTCCCCGACTACACCTACTACACCCAGACGGAGTCCTACTACGACGGCCCCTATCCCCAGTATTCGCAGTACACTTCGTGGGGGAGAAATAACTACAGTTACAGCATGGAGTGGGACTCCTACTGGAATTGCTACTGCAAAAAGATCGAATACTACAACTCCGATGGTAACTCTGGCTACAGCTACTCCACTACCAAGCCAGCTCCATATTCCTACTCGTCTGACGACTACTACTATGGGCAGTACTATGGCTACCGGAACCAATCCTCCTCGTACGGTGGAAACCCCTACTTGCAGTCCGTCTATTACGGTCCCTACTACCGGTCCTACGAGGTCACGGTGCCCCACAAGCTGACCTACTACGATGGGAGCAAGTGGGCGCCGGTCCTCAGCAGCGGGGGCGTCCCGCCGGTGTGGAACACCGCCGACAACCTGGACGGCACGGTCTCCAACGGGCGCTTCACCGTGGTCTTCGACATGACCAGCACGCCCAAGATCACGGAGCTGGCCGGCACTGCCTTTGGCGACGGCAAGGACACGACTCAGCCCGTCCTGAGCGGCGTGCCGGCGAACATGACGGTGGAGGCGACCAACCCCGCCGGGGCCACGCCCACCTATACGGCGCCCACGGCCACGGACAACCTGGATGGCCCGCGGCCCGTCACCTGCACGCCGGCCTCCGGGGACTTCTTCCCGCTGGGCCTCACCACCGTGACCTGCAAGGCCAGGGACACATCCGGCAACACGGCCAGCGCCAGCTTCACCGTCCTGGTGCGGGACACGGCGCCTCCCGTGGTAAAGGCGGTCGTCAGCCCTCAGCCCAACGCCAACGGCTGGCACAGTGGCCCGGTGGCGGTGAGTTTCTCGGCATCCGACAAGTCCAGCGGAGTGACGCGGACCAGCTACTCAGTCAACGGCGCGGCGCCGGTCGTGACCCTCGGCGGCAGCGCGAACACGCTGTTCACGGCCGACGGGGTGTACAACGTAAGCTACACGGCCACTGATAACGCCGGCAACACCTCGGCGCCGGCAACCCTGACCGTCAGAATAGACACCACGCCGCCGACGGTCGCAGTGTCTCGCAGCCCCGGCGCGAACGCCAACGGCTGGAGCAACACCAACGTGACGGCCATCTTCCAGATAGATGACGCGGGTTCCGGGCCGGAGAGCATCCCCATCGAAATCGTGGCGCTAAGCCTGGCCTCGGGCCAGCCGGTCACGGTGCGGGGCTCACCGCGCGCGGACGGCGCCTCCGCTTCCTTCTTCGACGTGTTCGTAGAGGTGGAGACCTCGGGGCTGCGGGTGAACGGCATCTTCCAGGACAAGGCGGGGAACCGCGTCAAGGCCTCCATCTCGGGGATTCGAATTGACAAGACGGCGCCCACCGTCACCGTCTCCGCCAGCCCCGCAGCCAACGCCAGCGGCTGGAACAGCACCGACGTGACGGTCACCGCCAGCGGCACGGACGACCGCAGCGGCATCGCCTCCTGCGCCAGCGTCACGCTGAGCAGCGAGGGGGCGGGGCAGAGCGCCATGCCAAGCTGCACAGACAAGGCGGGGAACACGGCCTCAGCCACCGTTTCCGGTATCAACATAGACAAGGGGCCACCCGAGGCTTTCAACGAGTTCGACCCTGCCACCTTGGACCTGAAGGTGGTCGGCAGGGACGGCGGCTCGGGCGGGGCCTCGGTGGTCCTGGTCTCCAGCGTCCCCGTCAAGTGGGGCGAGGGCGACGACGATGACGACGAGGACGCCGATGACGAGAAAGAGAAGAAGAAGCAGGCCGAGCTCCGCACCTACAAGGTGACGGATAAGGCTGGGAATACCCTCCTCCTCGTGGAGAAGGTGAAGAAGGAAGGCAAGGAGATCAAGGCTACCATCGTCAACCTCCAGTACAACGGCGGAGCGGTGCTGACCCTGCCCAAGAACGAGAAGAAGTTCGAGTGGTCCCTGAACAAAGACGGCTCCCTGAAGGAGCTGGAGCAGAAGCTGACCGTTGGCAAAGGCAAGGACAAGGAGGAGATCCAGGCCAAGTTCGATGCCAAGAAGAACGAGACCGCCATCCGGGTCAAGGAGAAGGGGAAAGATGACGACGATGGCAAGAAGGTCGTGAAGCCTGGGCTGGCCCTCGTGCGCCTGGCCACAGACAACGGGAAGCTAGGGATCGAGTACTGACCGCCCGGGATGATCTACCCAGTCAAGTAGCCGAAAGAGCATCCGGAAGGGGGAGAGGCGATGGCCTCTCCCCCTTCGCGTTAGGGCGAGGTTCGCTTGGCGTCACGTCAGGCGCCCATGACGTGACGCCATGGCTAAATGTTACACTGGGTGGACGCTCACCTGCTTCAAGACGCCTGTAAGCTTGCGCTCATGCAGACGGGACTGCGCTGTGTGCTCCAAATGGTGTCCGTCACAAAGTTCTGGGGGGTAGGAAACAACTGAAGTGGTCTAGCCACAACACCTGAACCTCTACGGCGTCCAGAGGGTGGTGACCCCCCATTGTCTCGGCATCTGCTAGCGGTCTCTGGTCTCCGGCTCCTCCATCGAGAACAACTCCCTTACTGGAACGCCCAGAGCCAGGGCAATTCGCCGGATGTTCTTCAGGGACGGGTTGCGTCGGCCCCGTTCGATTCCACTCAAGTAGGTCACGTGGATTCCAGCCCGATGGGCTACCTCCTCTTGAGACAAGCCCATTTCGCTCCGCAAGGAGCGGAGTCGGGCACCAAAGGTAACGAAGAAGACATCCACAGCAACCTAACCCTATTGCTATGGATGTTAGGTCTTACTATACATAGCGCCATAAGTAATTGCGCATACCAAAGCTGTATATCCGCAGTTAGTTAAGACGCCATGTATATAATGGCGGGGCCATAGACTATAAGTAAAGTGAGGACCCCGGGCAAACGGCCTAGCCTGCTCGAAAGGGGGGCAACAATGGTTGCAGAAGGATTCTGGCAGGGCGGCAGGAGCCATCTGCGTTCGCTGGGCTTGGCGCTCGCCTTTCTAGTCAGTGTCCTAGCCCTGAGCGCCTGCCAGCACCATTTCCCCCACCGAAATGACGGGACGAACGCCCGCACCAACTCCACCTCCATCGCCGACCACTGGACTAACGACAACTGCTTCACCAACGCCGGGCGTTGGTCTGGTGTCCACATCAACCCCCGCAACACCAGGTGCCACGACGCCTAGCCCAAAGTTCCGCCCGGTGACAGATATGATTCATAGCTGCAGGGGCCTGATGTTTCTGGCTACTTGAGGGCTACGCCAAGTAGCTCAAAGACCCGCTGCTGGAGGGTTGTCGGCGTGGTAATGCGCTCGAAGACGGGCTCGTCCTGAGTATCCTGGCCACCTGTCCCTTCGCTATGCTCAGGGCTGGCTTTGAAGACGATGGTGGCCAGGTCCAAGAGTCCCGACCTGTCGGGATGCACCGGCTCGCCCCGGTCCCGCGCGGCGGGATTGGTCTGGGCCTTATGCTCCGCCGCCGGTGAGCGTTGTGCTGGGGCCACCACCGAGCCACACTGGGCTTGGGCGGCCTCCCGGTCATCGTCGTCGAACAGGATGGGGGCCAAGGCCTGGCGCATGTGCCACTCCACGTAGTAGGCCAGCATGCACAGGAACACATGCCCCTTCACCCGCTCCTCCAAGTGGTGGTAGTCCCGACGTGTCGGGATCAGGTCAACGCTCTTTCCCGACAGGTCGGGACGGAATGCCCGCTCCACCTGCGCCAGTCCCTTGTAGGCGCGCACCGTATCCTCCGCTGCCAACTCCGTGGCCGGGACGCTGGTGCGGATGACGTAGATACCATCCAGGGCAGCCTCCGAAGTGATGCTCTCCGTGTTCCGCTCGTAGGAGAACCCCTTATCGCTGATGTTCAGCCGGAAGTGCTTGCCCATGCGATACTTGTTCACCAACCTACCCACTCGTAGGCCTATCTCGGCCTCACCCTGGAGGGGACGGCGTGCCTGCCGGGTAGCCGCCACAATCTTGTCCAGTATCTTCTCGGTAGCCTGCAGCATCTGATCTCGCTTCCGGGCCCGCTCCTCGGCCAGGAGAGGGTTGTGGCAGGCGATGTCCCGACACGTCGGGATGGGATAGTCCGGGGAGGCGATCTCCGCCAGGTCCTGTTGGTCGAAGAGGGACAGTTGTAGAATCTTCGCCTCCGCCAGGGCCCGGATGGCTGGCGCCCGTCCCGCTTGCGGGATGATCCAGCCCATCTCCTCTTGGGCCAGGTCTCCCCGAAGAAGGACATCGGTAAGCACCCCCCCCCACCCGCTTCGCGGGTACCCGCCACTACCACCACCCGCCTCACCCCGAAGCGCTTCCGGAGCTTCTCTATCTGGCTGCGGACCGTGGTAGAGTCTATGGTATTCCCCGGGAATACATCCACCGCTACCGGGATTCCTTCCCTGGTGCACACCAGCCCAAATCCCGATGCATCGGGACCATTGCCTTCCCGGAGAAAGCCAAAGTTGGCCAGGCAGCAATGGCACCCAATGTAGGTGGCGGAGGTCAGATCGTAGAGCACCAGACAGCCATCAGCCAGAGCCTGCCCTGAGCGGAACGAAGAGTGCCGCTTCGCCAGACGGCGTTCGATCCGATCCGGCTGCTCCCCCAGCCAGTCCAGGGCTGCGTAGAGCTCGTCCTCGTCCGCATCGCCTACTTGGAGGAGTTCCCCCAGGCTTGTGAACTTGGTCTCCTCCTGCAAGCCCCGAGCTGTGGCCAGCTTGGAGGCCGGAGGATCCGGGCCACCACCATGGCCAGCACCAGATTTCGCTGGGGCGAGGGCTGCGGGGCCAGCAGCCGCTCCAGGCCCAACCCCCGCGCTGTCCCCAGAACCGCAGCCACGTGCCCATGGGGCAGGCTGCGACGCACCTTGAAGGTATCACTGGCGGAGAGGAACTGTTCCCCCCTCAAGGCCCGGCGTAGCAGATCGATGATAGCTAGCGGGAGGTGCGATATGTTCCCCAGTGTGCGGTGCTTGACCTTGCCACCCTCGCGGTAGCTGCTGCGGAGGAGGTGCTGTTCGTAGACCTTGCCCCCGTGCTTCTTGCGGACGGTCTCCACATGGACCCGGGGGCTATTGTGGCCGCCTGTCTTGGCCACCGACTGCTGCCCTTGTTGCATGCTAACACCTAATACAAACGTCTTAAATAACGTTGCATTGCCTGTGTTTTTCGTATCGGTGAGTTAGGGTCAGATGCATCGAACACCTAGTGCGTTCGTATTAGTATGCACCAGGCCGCATGTCAACATTAGTCGTGGCTACATAAAACGGCACAACTGAATCTGTACACTATCTAGAGCAGCCGGGAACTTTGGTCTAAGGGAGATGGGATAACCTAGGCCCTGTCCTCCGCCAGACCGGTGGCGGTAGCCCGAGCGATAACTCGCCCGTCCTCATCGGTCACCGTTATGTCCACCACAGACATGGTCTTGCCCTGATGCACCGTTCTCGCCTCGGCTACCAGGCGACCACCCTTCGCCGGCGCCACGAAATGGATGTTGAACTGGACCCCGACATGGGGCCGGCCCACTGAGTGCAGCGCACCGGCGAAGGCCTGGTCCGCCAGGGTCATGATGGCCCCGCCATGGACGATGCCATCCCAACGCTGCACTGCGCCCGCGCCGGACAGGGAAGCGCGGGCATAGCCCGGCCCCACCTCGTGCACCTTTATGTCAAGTAACTCGGCCAGGGGCGCGCTGTTGATAAGCGCCGCCACCTCTTCGGGCTGTCCATTCATGTCCCCTACCATCCTTAGCTCACGGAGATACTCGAACCAGCCTCAGTCTTGGTCACCTCAATGCGCACCGGGAACGCTTCCTTCATGTCCTCCATATGTGTTATCACCAGGATGAGCTGGAAGTCGTCCTGGATGGAGCGGATGGCGTCCACCAGCTTCCCCCTGCCCTCGGTGTCTTGAGTGCCAAAGCCCTCGTCTATGAACAGAGTAGGCAAAGGCGCCCCGGCGCGGCGGGCCAGCAGCTTAGACAGGGCAATGCGGAGCGCGAAGTTGATGCGAAAGGCTTCACCGCCGCTGTAGAGCTCGTAGGAGCGCGTCCCCCACTCATCGGAGATGTTTATGTCAAGGGTCTCGATAGCGTCGGCATGGCGGGACCTAGCCTGACGTTGCGTCTCCAGGGCGACCCGCAGCCGGTTGTCCGACATGCGCCCCAGCAGCCGGTTTGCCTCGACCTCCAGCTCAGGCAGGGTGGTCTCAATGATGAGCGCCTGGATGCCGTTCCTGCCGAAGGCCTCGCTTAGCTCGTCATATAGCGACTTCTCCTCCGATGCCTTGTCCAATGCAACCAGCCGCGACTCCCGCTCTTGTCGCAGGGACAGGCAGGCCTCCAGCCGCTGCCGGGCTGCGCCCACCTCGCCCTGGACGCGGGCCTGGTCCTTGGCTATGGCCTCGACCTGCTGTCGTGCCTCAGCCAGCCGGGCCAACACCCCAGGCAGCTCAGCCAGCCCTGTCTCCAGAGAACGCTGCCGCTCTGTGGCCCGGGCGACGGCCTCGTGCCAGTGGTCAACCTCCAGCTTGGCCGTGTCCGCAGCCTGCCTGTCCGCCTCCAACGACCCCTGCGCCTCGCCAAGCCTCTGGTGGAGCTCCGGATACGCTTTCAAGCGGTCCCGTTCCTCCCGCGCCGCCTGGTGTTCGGCCGGGTCGTAGGCCAACTGTGACTCCTCGGCCATGACCACCTTGAGCCGGGCCTGCTCCTCGGGCAGCAGGTCCCCCGAGGCCAGCTTGCGCTCTATCGTCTGAAGCTGCGGGCTGGCCTGGGCCATGAGGCCCGAGTCTCGCCGGGCCCGAGAGATATCGCCTCCCACGGCTTGAAGCCGGCCCTCCATGGTGGCCCGCTCCCTGGACACGCGCTGATGCTCCTTAGTGCTCTGCTCCTGAAGCGCCTGAAGCTCTCGGTGTTGTCGGAGCCTGTCCTGCTCCAGACGTTGCATCTCGGCAGTCTTCTCCTGGACCTGTGCCCCAAACTGAGAGCGCAGCCTGTCCGTCTCTTCCCTGGCCAGGGCCGACCCGCACAGGGGGCATCGGCCCTCACCCTGCGACATAAGCTGTGCCTTCTCCCTTGTCTCCTCCACCCCCTGGGCCAGTTGCTTCTGACGCAGCGCAATGGCTTGTTCTCGCTCCCGCGCGGCCTCGACATCCTTCGCCTTGCGCTCTAGCTCTGTCTCCGACTGGGCCAGCGCCTTCAGCCGCGCCTGGACCTCGTCCCGCTGGCGCTCGAAGCCGAGCAACGCTTGGGCTTGGGGCCGCCACAGCGCCATTTGCGCTTCTAGCTGCTTCTTGTGCCCTTCGAGGCCTTGCCTGGCCGCGGCAATGGCCCTGTCCAGGCGGGCGTGCTCCTCCCCCAACGAGAGAGCGCGGGTCAGCTTCTGGGCGTGGACTTCCTCGATGGCCACAGCTTGCTGCCACTGGACGTACCCCTGCCGGATGGCCGCAGCCTGCGCTAGTACCGCCTCCTTGTCCTGGAGGGCCTTCATGCGCCGCGCCAGGTCGGTCTGCCAGAAGGTCAGGCGCTCCGAGGCCTGCTGGTGGACCTTGGCCGCCTCCTGCAACTGCGCTCGCTGCGCCTCCAGGCGGTGGTGCGCCGCCTCCAGCTCCTGGAGCTGCGCCTGTGCACCCTTGAGACGTGCCCCTGCCTCGGCCAGGAGTCCCTCCTGGATGCCTAAGGCCGACTGGTGCTCGGGCAGGTGGACCAGCTCCGCCTCGATGCGGCGCAAGTCCCCTTCCAAGGCCTCACGCTGGCCCTCGCGCTGGCGCGCCAACTCCCTGGCTCTAGTCGCGGCCTGGTCGTAGTATGCCAACCCCAGTATGTCTGCGAGGACCTCTTTGCGCTTGCCGGGTGGCTTCACAGTGAACTCGTCAGCACGGCCCTGGACCAGGAAGGCGCTGTTGATGAATGTGGCGTAGTCCAGTCCCAGAAGCTCGCTCACCCGACGCTCCGTTTGCCTCACGCTATCGCCGGTGATGGCTTTCCAGCCGTCGGTCGAGGGCTGGAACAGGTCCACGGAGGTGTGTCCGGAGGCTGCCGAGCGACGCGACCGGGCATGGCGGCGGACCACCCTGTAGCGTTGGTCCCCCGCCAGGAACTCCAAGTCCACCTCCATGTCGGATTCCGCCATGTGGACCAACCCGTCATCCGAGGAGCTACGGGCCTTCCCCCAAAGCGCCCAGGTAATGGCGTCCAGAAGGGCCGATTTCCCGTTGCCGTTGTCCCCGCAAAGGCAGGCCAGGCGCAGCCCGGCCAGGTCCAACTCCGTGGGTCCCCGATAGCACATGAAGTTGCGCAAAGCAAGGTGTAGCGGGACCACAGGCCGCTCCTAGCCGAAGACCATGGGCGTGCCACCCACAGGCAACCGGACTTCGATGTCCGAGCCTTTGAGTGCCTCCCGGAAGTAGTCTGGCTTCTCGGTGTGGATAGGCACGAAGACCTTGGGGCGGATGGCCTTGATCATCTCTACAAGCTCCACGCCCGAGGCATGCCCCGAGGCATGGAAACCCGGTGAGAGCCGCACCGTCCCCTTCGGGGCCGAGCAAAAGGGGCACTCCTTGGGGCACTGCCCCTGGTCCTGGAACCGACGGTGCAGGTTCTCATCGCCCGCGAAGGCCATGCCGAAATGCTCCAACCATTTCAGGAGGCGACGGAAGTCCATCTCTTGCTCCTCAGAGTAGGCCTCGCTGGAGGAATAGATGTACACGCCTCCGTTCGGTGCCAGGTCAATAAGGTTGTTGATGTCCCAGAAGCTGAAGCACAGGATGAAATCACAGGGGCAGGCCCTCACCTGGGCTTGCGTTGCCACCCGCTCCCCGTATGTCTGGAGCAGGGCCTTCTCCCACTCGCTCATAGTGCCCTTCAGCTCCTGGAAGATGAGCAGGCGGGGCAGCGAGCTCAGCGGGGGGACATACGAGGAGACCAGACTAAGCTTCTCCAAGAGATGGGCGTCCTTGGGCAGGACCGCCAGGTTGCGCCCCGTCCGGCGAGCGACCTCGTAGAACGCCAGCAACCGCTCAACGTTGCGGGGGGCGAAGTCCGCAATGACCAGGCCCTTGGCTGCCCGTGTTGCCGCCAGGCAGTTGTCGAAGACCTCTTCCTCGCACACGCTGCCCTCTTGCCCCGCCCTGGAACCTTCACCCAACAGCAGGTACGGACGCAGTTGCGACGCTCGCTGCACGAACGCCGCCGTGGTGGCCGCCCGTGCGCCGTGTGCCCGGAGGTCTCCCGTGTAGGCCAGCCATCCCAGCGAGGTCTGCACCGCCAGCGAGCATGCCCCAGGTATCGAATGGTCCACAGGCGAGTAGGCCAGGTCCAGCCCACCTACATGGCCCACATCCTCCAGGGGCGCCGTCGTCTGCATGGCGTTCTTCTTGACCAGGTCCGAGGTGTTCCAGTATTCGAGCGCCTGGGCACTTAGTGGGCCAGCCGACAGGAAGGCGAATGGCCGCTGCCTCCTCACGCCGCGAGCGCTCGTCAGGTAGCCGTCCTTGTCTTGCCGAGTCCTGATGTAGCAGACCTCCCGCTCGAAGCCAATGGACCCCTTGTCGGTGTCCTCCATAGTCTTGAGAATAAAGGCCGTCTCAGGGGTGGCGAAGACCGGTATCTCCGGGGCAAGGAAAGAGATATAGCCCGCGTGGTCCATATGGGCGTGGCTGAGCAGCACGCCATCCACGGTAAGCTCACGGAAGCCGGGACGTGAAGATAGCCGGGGCCACAGGTCGTTTCCCGGAGGCTCCAGGTCAGGACGATAGATGCCTCTGAGGGGAGGTAGCAGGCCCATCTCCAGAGGGTCAAGGAGACCAGCCCCAGGCCGCGGGTTCAAGAACTCCTCGAAATACAACGTGCGTTGAGCATAGGGGATGCCGAAGTCAAAGAAGAAGCGGGTGCCGCTGTCTTCTACCAGGATCTGGTTCCCTCCTATGCGACCCTCACCACGGTCACCCACGCAGCCATGAACGGTCAGCGAAAGCATGGCCTAATTCTAGCACAGGCGGGCTGGACCTAACCCCTTTCCCCCGTAGCGGCAATTCATGAATTGCCGCTACGCTTGCCCTTCGGCGGGTTTGTGGGGGGTCATGCCCTTTCGCCCCCTCCGACGAACCGCTACAATCAGACTGACATGTTTGAGATCCTCTCCGAAAGGCTAACCTCAGTCCTCCAGCGCCTCACCGGGCGGGGCCGACTCACCGAGAAGGACGTTGACGAGGCCCTGCGCGAGGTGCGTCTGGCCCTGCTGGAGGCCGACGTCAACTTCAAGGTGGTCAAGGACATGGTGGCCCGCGTCCGGGAGAAATCTGTAGGGGTGGGTGTGCTGGAGAGCCTCAGTCCCGGCCAGCAGGTGGTCAAGATCGTCTATGACGAGCTGACCGCCACCCTCGGTGGCGCAAATAAGGGGCTGGAGCCTAGCCCCAAGTCGCCCTCCGTGGCGCTCTTGGTGGGGTTACAGGGCTCTGGCAAGACCACCACCGTGGCCAAGCTGGGCCTGTACCTGAGGAAACGAGGGCTACGTCCATTGCTGGCCGCCGCCGACCCGTACCGTCCCGCCGCGGCGGAGCAGCTATCGGTCCTGGCCCAGCAGGTGGACGTCCCGTGCTACCGGCCTACCGATTCACAGAAGGCTGTGGAGACCGCGCGGCGCGCGGTCGAGCAGGCCAGAAACCGCGGGGAGAACTGGGTCATCGTGGACACGGCAGGCCGTCTCCAGATTGACCAGGAGCTCATGGCCGAGCTGGCCGAGATGCGCCGCCACGTGTCCCCCTCGGAGGTGCTGCTGGTGGTGGACGCCATGACCGGCCAGGAGGCGGTGCGTGTAGCCCAGGAGTTCCATGAGAAGGTGGGACTGACGGGGCTCGTCCTCACCAAGATGGACGGCGATGCCCGAGGCGGCGCTGCCCTGTCCATCACTTCCGTAACCGGCCTGCCCATAAAGTTCATCGGCATCGGCGAGAAGACTGACGCCCTGGAGCCCTATCATCCCGATCGCCTGGCCTCCCGCATCCTGGGCATGGGGGACATCCTCACCCTGGCCGAGAAGGCACAGGAGGCCGTTGACCAGAAGCAAGCCCTGGAAGCACAGAAGAAGCTCAAAGCCGGCACCATGGACCTGGAGGACTTCCTGGGCCAGCTCCGCCAGATGAGGAAGATTGGGCCACTGGCCCAGATCCTGGACATGATCCCGGGCTTCCCAGCCAAGAAACTGGCCCTGCCCGAGAACATGGACGAGGTGCACATCAAGCGCATCGAGGCCATCATATTGTCCATGACCCCCCAGGAACGACACCACCCGGAGATCATCGGGGGCAGCCGGCGCCGGCGCATCGCCCGGGGCAGCGGCACCACCACCGCCGATATCAACCAGCTCCTTAACCAGTTCGAGCAGGTGCGAAAGCTCATGAAGCAGGTTGCCTCGGGCAAGGTGCCCCGCAACATCATGTCGCTGCTGCGGTAGGGTGGAGGTGGTCAGACCATGGGTTATTACGACCCAGAGTACTCTTCGTTCGAAGAGAATGAGGAGCGCCGAAGGGACATTGCGCGCCTGCGCCGGCAGAGGAACGGCCGCATTGTGGTGATCATGGCCGTAGCTGCGGTCCTGTTCGTGGTGGCCGCCATACTCCTTACGTAGCAATGGGATACGCCAAGCGAGCACCTGCAAACTGTGAGCTGTGGATTTGTTCTCGTCATTGCGAGCGAAGCGAAGCAACCTCCTGCCCTTCGCGCCGTCTGTGGATTGCTTCGTCACTACGCTCCTCGCAATGACGGGGGAATTGTCCGCGGTTTGGGCTGCCAGTCACGGGCTTGACGGCCCTGCCCTGAGCGTATACATTGGGGGCACCACACGCGATTTCGGAGGGACCATGCGTAGCATAGTTGTGTACTTCTCCCAGACCGGCAACACCAGGAAGGTCGCCCAGGCCCTTCAGGAAGGCATCAAGAAGGCCACCGGCACCTGTGACGCCGCCCCCATGAAGGGCTTCAACCCCAACGAGCTCAAGGCTTACGACTTTGTCGGCCTTGGCTGCCCTGTATACGACTGGGACGCTCCCCAGCCAGTGAAGGACTTCCTGGACAAGTGGCGAGGACTGGAGGACAAGCAAGCGTTCTTCTTTGCCAGCCACGGCCCGTACCGGGGCGGTGTCTTCACCGACCTGGCACAGCATGCCCTCAACCGCATCACCGTGGTCGGCTATCGAAGCTGGTACGGCGAGGTCCGTATGCAGCATGTCCCCAAGCCGTACTTCACCGACGGCCACCCCGACGAGCAAGACCTGGCCGAGGCCCGCCAGTGGGGCGCCGAGATGGCCCAACTGGGACAGAAGGTGGCCTCCGGCGAGCTGCCTCGGCAGCAGGCTGACCAGTGTCCAGACCTGATTTGGGGCAAGCGCAGGGTAAACCCCGGCTACCAGCAGGTGCCCGGCGGAGCTCAGCGGGTCCTGGGGCTGCACGACGTGCCCTTGACCTACGACCGGATGAAGTGCACCTATCCCAAGTGTCACATCTGCATTGACAACTGCCCTGTGGACTGCATTAACCTGGAGGCAAAGCCCCCGGTTATTCAGGGCAAGGGCTGCCTCGACTGCGGCTTCTGCGAGAAGATCTGCCCCACCGGCGCCATAGACGCCGAATGGGCGCCACTGGCCAAGTTCTGGCGCGGCTTCATCCCCACCAACGTCCGCCTGTCCATCGAGACTGCCGCCAGAAAGGGGTACTTCCGATCGCTCATACCACCGGACGCACCCGTCGAGGACGGCACTCCTTTCTACGTCCTCAACTCGCGCCGACCCAGGATAAAGATCGGCCAGGTGTAGCTGCTCTAGACTCACAACCTCACGGGCGCCAGGGGGCGGGGACCTTCCCCGCCCCCTGTTTTTCGTGCCTGGACCCCCGTACAGCCCTAACCTAGCCCCAATCTAGCCCACCATGAGCTAGTCATATGCCTCTACCCGGCGTAGTCTGAGTGCAGGCTGGACTAGCTTCGCACCAGGCCAACAAAGGCAAAGTTGTATAATATGCTTTGTTGGCAAAAAAGCTCCCCGCCAGCTACGCACGATTCGCACAGGAGGTAGGTAATGGGCAGAACGCCTTATCGGCTGGCCCTCTGTATCGCCCTGATTGGCCTGGCACTTCTCCCTCTGGTCATGGTTACTCCCACCCAGGCGCAGTCCCCTAAGCCCCCAGGACCCGCCACTGGGCAGGCAACGGATGAAGACGAAAACGAGGACCTGCGCGACTCCGATCACAACAAGGTCCGCGATGGCCTGGACAAGCGCGTCAGCAAGGCTAAGGACGATGATGTCCTTCCCGTGGTGCTCCGCTTCAGCCAGCCCTTGTCCCAGGTCAACTTCGACGCGATCGAGCGCCAACTGGGCGACTTCAAGGTCCAGTACCGATACCCGAGCATAAACGCCGTGGCCCTGACGCTGAAGTCCAAGCAAGTGCGGGCTGCCGCCAAGCTGGGCGAGGTCGAGACGCTGGAGTTCGACGCCACTGTCCGTGCAGACCTCAATACGGCAACTGCCTGGTACGGTGTTAACAAGGCCCGCGCCGACTTTGGCGTCACCGGCAACGCCGACGGGCTATCTACCTATAGCAAGAATGACATCGTTGTAGCTGTTATTGACACAGGGATTGACACCAACCACGTGGACCTGGACGGCGGCAAGGTGGTCTGCTGGAGGGACGTGGTGGGCGCCAGGGCCAGCGCCTACGACGACAACGGCCACGGCACGCACGTGTCGAGCATCATTGCCGGCGAAGGTCAGGCTAACCCCGCCTACACAGGCGTGGCCCCCAGCGCAGCCCTGGTAGGCATAAAGGTGCTCAACGCCCAAGGGAGCGGCTCGCTCTCCCAGGTAATGGCTGGGGTCCAATGGGCAATAGATAACAAGGCCGCCTGCGGCATCGAGGCCATTAACATGAGCCTGGGCCTGTCGGGCAACAGCGACGGCACCGACTCCCTGTCCCAACTGGTGAACGCAGCAGTAACCGCGGGCATCGTGAGCGCAGTGGCTGCTGGGAACGAAGGACCCGCCTCGCACACCATAGGCAGCCCTGGCGCCGCTGCCAGCGCCCTCACCGTGGGATCCATGGCCGACCCGGGGGCAGGGGGCTTCTTCCTGTCCTATTTCTCCAGCCGCGGCCCTACCGCCGACGGCCGCATCAAGCCAGACATCGTGTCCCCCGGCCACTCCATCATGGCCGCCAAGTATGGCACTACAACCTCATACGTGAGCTACAGCGGCACCAGCATGGCTACCCCCTTTGTAGCAGGGGTAGTAGCCCTCATGGAGAACGCGAATCCCGCGCTGTCTCCGGCGAACGTCAAGTCCATGCTCATGTCCACCGCCGTGGGCTGGGGCCCGAGCGGTCCCGACCCGGACTACGGTTCCGGCAGGCTCGATGCCTACGCCGCCATCAAGACCGCAGCAGGCGCCACTACCGGGACTCCTCCGGTCGTACCAAGCCACATGTACGTGTCGGGTAGCCTACCTGGCACCGGCACATCGGCATACCACAATATCGCGGTGACCAACGCCTCCTACCCCATCGCGGTCACACTAATCATGCCCACATGGAACGCCGTGGACTTCGATGCCTACATGTATGGACCCACCGGCGCTCAAGTCGTCTTCTCCGACGGCACTACCAGGCAGGAGACCCTCACCTATCTGCCTACTACTACGGGCACGTACAAGCTGGAGGTCCGCTCATACTCCGGGTCCGGCTCCTACTTCGCCGACATCAGCGCTGGGGCTGCCCCGCCGGACGCCATACCACCAGCGGCGCCTACTGGGCTGGCCGTTGGCGTGCCGGTGAGCAACGGCGGCACCCTGAACTTGAGCTGGGCCGCCAACACCGAGCCAGACCTGGCTGGATACAACGTCTACCGCTCCACCACTTCCGGTGGCCCTTACACCAAGGCTAACGTCGGCCTCGTGACCACCAACGCGTACAACAGCACCGGCCTGATCAACGGCACGACCTACTTCTTTGCTGTTACAGCAATGGACACCTCGGGCAATGAGTCACCGAGGTCGGCGGAGGCAAGCGGCACCCCAGTAGACAACAAGGCGCCCACCATCTCCAGCCTGCTGGCCACACCCGCCAGCACGAGCGCCACCATATCCTGGAGCACCGACGAAGTGGCTGACTCCACCGTGGAGTATGGCACCACTTCAGCTCTGGGATCAGTGGTCTCCAACGCCGCTCTGGTGACCAGCCACAGCGTAGGACTGGCGGGGTTGAGCGCAGCCACCCCCTACTTCTACGTAGTCAGGTCCAGAGACGCCGCGGGTAACCTCGCGACATCCGCCACGCAGAGCTTCACCACGCTGACCCCGCCGGGCAGCATCGCCGGTACGGTGACCGCGGCTTCCAGTGGCGCTGCGCTATCGGGTGCTACCGTCACTGACGGGACCCGGACAGCCACCACCGACGCGGCCGGCAGCTACACCCTGTCGAATGTCCCGGCGGGCACCTACGTGGTGACTGCCTCCAGGTCGGGGTACACCAGCGCCTCCCAGAGCGTCGCCGTGGTCTCTGGGACGACAGCCGTAGCCAACTTTGCCCTTGCCACTGCCACCACCACAGGGACCATCAGTGGCAGGGTAACCAATGTCAGCACCGGCGCGCCCATTGCTGGGGCCAGGGTCACCGCTGGCACTCGTACCGCCTTCACCGACGCTAACGGGAACTACACCATCGCCAACCTGTCTCCAGGCACCTACACGGTGACCGCCACCGCGACAGGCTACAGGAGGGTGCGAAAGACCGCGACCGTATCGGCTGGGTTGACCACGACTGTCAACTTCGCCTTGCGTCGCAACTAATAGCCGCCAACACCCGACACCCCAAGCGGCCTGGCGCCCTTTCAGTTGGTGGGCGCCAGGCCGCCTTCTTGTGACTTTTCTCATTGTGACAGCGCCAGCCTCCAGGTATCTTGGGATGTGGACTTGGTACTAGGAGGACGAGGATGCAACCCACCGAAGCCCTGATGAAAGACCACCGGGTAATCGAGCGTCTCTGCCGGGTGCTGAACGGGGCCGCCTCGTGCCTGGACTCCGGCGGCAGCATTGCCCCACAGGTCTTTGAGCGCTCGCTACGGTTTATCCGCGAGTTCGCCGATTCCTACCACCATGGCCGTGAGGAAGACCTGCTCTTCCCCGCTATGGAAGCCCACGGCGTGCCCCGCAACGGTGGGCCGACGGGGGTCATGATCATGGACCATCAGCAGGGTAGGGAGTCCGTGCGGGGTCTGGCCGAGGCGCTGAAGCGCTGGGCTGGCGGCGACGCGTCGGCCAAGGTTGACGTCGCCCGACACGCCCGGGCCTACAGCCAACTCCTCCTGGAGCACATACCTAAAGAGGACAACATCCTGTACCCCATCGCCGACAGCGTCCTGGAACCCGAGGAGCAGGATGCGCTGGCGATCAAGTTCCAGGCCGTGGAGCGGGACCGTATTGGTGACCGCTACCAGGAATATGTCAAGCTGGTGGAGGAGCTAGAGGCCGAGGTTGGGCCTTCCCTGCATGCCGCCCGCGCCAGGTAGACTCACCCAGGAGGCGTGGATGTGAGTAGGGGCGCCCCGATAAATCGGGGCGCCCCTACAGTTTGGCCACGTTCGGTTACCCGGTCAGGCTCTACCCAAACCCCAGCAGCTTCCGCCCTTCGGGAGAGATCCGCTCCGGCGTCCAGGCCGGCTCCCACACCAACTGTACCTTGGCGCCCTTGACCCCCGGGATCTGGGAGAGCCGGTCCTGAGCGTCCTGCACGATGTACTGGGCCATGGGACAGCCCCGGAACGTGAGCGTCATCTTCACGTCAACCTGGTCGTCCTTGACGGCGACGTCATAGATCAGCCCCAGGTCAATCACGTTCACTCGTGGTATCTCAGGATCGTAAACATCCTTAAGGACATCGAAGACGTTCTCTTTGGTTACCACCGTTACCCCCTCTACCTAGCTAACCACATGTTAGCCCACGCCAAGCTGGGGTGTCAACCTAAACCGCCATCCCAGGGTCAGCGATTCAGCTAGCATGTCCTCGCCGACCAGATGAAATAGCGTAGACCCTCTGTCATTCTGAACGATCCCTTAGCTACGCTCGAAGGGGAACTCCGCCAGTGAAGAATCCGTTCCCCCGGCTCTGGAACCACGTTGGGAGGCGTTGAGCAGCATCACGCAGAATGAGTCCGGGGCAGAGAAGCTAGCTGATTGACAACCTTTCATTTTGAGAAGGCCCTCGACATTCCCGCTGAGCTCTGGCTCAACCTGGAAGCAATGTACCAGCTCGGCAAGGTGCGCGCCAGGTCACCTGAGTAAGCCTGGCGACAGGCTGTCCTTCTTGGAAGGGGTGCCCCTACAGATACTTATTTGCAATATCATGTAATGGTATTATCTATGCGTATGATACAAAGATCACACGGGTGGAGGCACATTCATGAAAGCCATCTCGCTTAAATTGCCCGATGAAGTCGTATCCAGAAGTGCGGAATATGCCGAGACACTCAGTATTTCCAGGGCAGAATATATCCGGAGAGCCATCGAACACATGAACAAAGAGATCGAAGACGTTCTCCGTGCCAATCGCATCAAGAAAGCCTCTCAGAAGGTGCGTGAGGAAAGCATGCGCATAAACGCCGAGTTCGACGCCATCGAGGAAGACCCGGATGCGTAGGCGTGGAGAAATCTGGTTGGCCAATCTGGAACCCGGACACGGCACTGAACCGGGCAAGACCCGCCCGGTCCTCGTGGTCCAATCACAGGCCCTGCTTGATGTTGACCACCCATCTACACTGGTGGTCCCTCTAACGACGAAGCTAATAGAGGGCGCCGAACCATTGCGGATTCGCGTCCCGGCCTCGGCGGGGATTGACCGCGACTCCGATTTGCTCATTGACCAGCTCAGGCCCATAGACAATCGGCGTCTGTACAAAGGCCCGGTCGCCTTGCTCAGCCCCGAAGCGATGAAGGTGGTGAATCAGGCAATAAGAGAGGTCCTTGATCTGGTCACAGGGTAAGTCAAGCGGCAGACGATCGGCTGAGACCGCCCTACAGATAGAGAAAGCCCTGGACATCCCCGCCGAGCTCTGGCTCAACCTGGAGGCCATGTACCATCTCGGCAAGGCACGCGCCCGGTCAACTGGGTAGGCCGACGCGCTGGCCGCTCGTACCACGCGAGCGGGGCAGCCAAAGGCGCTTGCAAGCCATAGCCAACAAGCGCTCTAAGACGGAGACCACTTGCGCGCTATCACCCACAGGTACATAATCACCTGTGTCAAAGGACTCCCTTGCCGCTCCATTTTGATGTCTATGGTCACGCGAGGGCCTGACGGTTTGCGCGGGCGGCTGCCGTACGTCGCCTAGGCGATTAGAGAGCGCCTGTGAACAACCGCCTCAATAACCTCACGGGACCCATTCTTCGAAGTCGCAGGAGGCTGACAGTGCGCAGGAAGAGAGCACCATGACCGAGTTGGGCGACCTCATAGAGCGGCTGGGGTCTCAAGTAAGCCGAGCCGAGCCCGTGCTCTTTACTGGAGCAGGCTTTTCTTGTGATGCCCGAGACGTTACTGGGCAACCGCTGCCCTCCTCAAAAGACTTGACCGCTGAATGCTGGAAACTTGCCTTTCCGGACGAGCCTTTCGACGGCAGCGCTGTTCTAGGAGACGCCTTCTTCGCAGCCCGACGTAGGGACCCAAAGGCCCTGTCCCAGGTCATCAACAAGCGACTGTCAGTCGACACCAGATCTCTTCCGGACCTGTATCGGGTTTGGTTTTCAATTCCGTGGGTCAGAGGCTACACGCTAAACATTGATGATTTGGAGATCGCTACCGCCAATAGGTACAAGTTGAGCCGCCCCATTTCTTCGGTGTCGGCCACATCCGGGAAGAGGCAGGCTGACTTGGTTGACGATGCCCTAGAAGTAATTCACCTAAATGGAGCACTGGGGGATGAACTGGGGGATTTGACTTTTTCGGCCATTGACTACGGTGGACGGCTAGCGTCACCTGACCAATGGTTGGTGCGCTGTTTGAGCGATCTTGTTGCACGCCCAGTCGTGTTTGTGGGAACGGAACTCGATGAACCCACTCTATGGCAATACTTGGAATGCCGCAAGACGAAAGGGACAAGAGGACTCCGGGAATTGAGGCCAGGGTCGATACTTGTATCCCCGTCGCTGAATCACGCACGCAGGCTGCTACTCAAAGAACTGCACGTAGATTGGGTCCAGATGACCGCCGGCGAGTTCGCGGACCAGGTTCTTCGGAATCTCGGTCACACGGTTGAGCAGGGTCGAGGGGCATTGCGGATCAAAGCGAGCGCCCAGTATCGGGCCACATTCCCAAGGCAAGTGTCAGAACTGGCTACAGAGGATCCGCAAAGGAAAACAGAGTATCTCTTGGGTGAGGAGCCCCAATGGGCCGATCTCCAGTCGGGGCGGGCGATTGAGCGTGAGTGCGATGGAGAGATCTGGCAAACAGCCACCACCATCTTGGCTTCGGTCCAGCCAGAGCGACCGCTTGTACTTACTGGCACAGCAGGGTCTGGTAAGAGTACAAGCTTGATGCGGCTTGGCCTTCGGTTGTCCGGCCACGGTTTCCCAACCTACTGGATAGATGAAAGCTCGAATATTGAAACACATCGGCTGAGGGATCTCATAGTTGCGGACGACAAGCCAGTAGCCATACTCGTTGACGATGCGGATCTATGGGGCAGGGTTGCTTCAGCGTGGGCAAGAGATCTGCCGACACTAAGGCCCAGAGTACTGATCGTCATGGCCACTAGATCAAGCAAGGTTGACGGCCTCCTCGACAGTGACACGTTGGGGGGTGTGAACCCTTATGAAATTGCGATGCCCCACCTCGCGGACAATGACATCGAAGATCTAATCCGTGTACTTGACCAAGAAAACCGCTTGGGTAAGTTGAAGGGCAAGACGCACCAAGAGCGAATTCTCGCCTTCCAAAAGGAAGCTGGACGGCAGTTGCTCGTCGCAATGATTCAGGCTACGTCAGGTGAACGGTTTGCCGAAAAAGCAGTAAGAGAGTTCACCGAGCTGCAACACCCCCAAAATCTGTTGTATGCTCTTATTTGTTTTGTCCATTCTCAGCGTTTTTCGTTAGGCCTGGACGAGATTCTGACAGCGGCCAACAGTAGGGACAACGCGACTCTGAACGCGTTAGAGCGGCTTGCGACAAGAAATCTGGTCGTTCGGGATGACAGGTATTCGGGATATCGCTCCCGTCACCGTCATATTGCGGACCAAGTGGTCAACTCGCCGGAATTCAAATTGAGGATTAGGGAGGTTATTGAAGGAATCTGCGCGGCATTTGCCTCCAACCTAGCCCCTGAGGAACCAAGGAGTAGCAGGCGGTGGCGCAGATTCATCAGATTCATCAATCACGAGTTCCTGTTGAATTTCCTTGCTCCAGAGGATGGACGGCAGGTATACGAAGCTTTGGAGGGCCTGTTGAACTGGGACTACCACTACTGGCTGCAACGCGGAAGCCTCGAAGTTCAGGAGGGGGACCTTTCCCGTGCCACCAACTACCTAAGCCAGGCGCGGTCGCTGGCTTCCGAGGACCCGCTTGTTCAGGCAGAATGGGCCTACATACAAATGAAAAGGGCAGCGACTTATCCACAGAACACGAATGCCCATGAATGGTTCTCAGACGGGTTCGAAAGCCTTGTGGAGTTGATCGCGTCCAGGGGCAGGATCGACCCGTACCCGTACCATATCATAGGCAGTCAAACCCTGGCATGGGCCCGATCTGCTCGCTTGGCACAGGTTGAGAAAAGGGGGCTATTGGGCAAGGCGCTAGAGCTTGTATCCGGCGGCCTGACATACCACAGCAGGTCTGAGCAGCTTGCCCGCCTTAGGAATGATCTCAAAGATGCTTGGTTAGCGACTGCCGTGGCAGAGTAACGTCGTTCACCAAGTTCGCGGGCCGCTGGCTGGGGTCAGCTTGAAGGCACCACCACTACTCGCCGCCCCTCGGCGGAGGAGTGCTCAATCGCCGCCAGGAGACGGTGCCGCTGGACGGCAGAGGCGAAGCTCGGGTCCACGTCTTCGTCGTCGTGGATGGCGCGGGCCAGCCGCCGGTACATCTGGGCGACGTTGAAGGGCGGGCCAAACGGCACTGCCGGGGGCACCGAGACAAGGCGCCCCGGAATGGCTACGTCGGAGAGCGCTTTCTCCACCTCACGGCCACCTTGCAGCCGGATGGACGTGTACTGCACCATCTCCGGGCCGGTGGCCACCAGTGTGCCCCCACGCCCATACACCTCTAACCGCCAGCCGGCGCCGTGCCAGGGCACTGTGGCTACGTGCACGGAGGCTATCGCCCCTGAGGTCAACACGCCGCTCACCAGCACATTGTCCGGCGCAGCCACGGGCACTGCTTCTTTGGTATCCGCCAGTCGCCACTCCTTGACCTGAGTGCTGACCTGGGCGGAGACCTCCTGGAGCTCGCCAAGGCAGAAGCACAGGGCGTCCAGGGCGTGCCCAGCACTGATGGTGAGGGTGTTGGCCCCGTTCTTGGGATCAGCCATCCAGGTCTGCCGGGATGACCTTTGAAGTATGCCCGGCAGGAACATGGTCATGTTGACCGCCAGCACGTCGCCGACGTACCCCTCTCTGACCATCTCCTTCAGCCGGAGCAGGGGCGGGGACATGCGCCCCTGAAGCCCCACCATGTGCCGCACCCCTTTGGACCGGGCGAGACCGGCCATCGCCTGGGCCTCTTCCAGGTTGGCCCCCAGGGGCCACTCGCAATAGACGTGCTTGCCCGCCTTCAGGGCAGCCATGACCACCTGGTGGTGCAGAGGGACTCTCACCGCCACCGTGACCAGGTCCACCTCGGGGTGGACAACCATCTCGTTGAAATCGCTGAAGGCGTAGCGGGCGCCGGACTGCCGGGCCGACTCCTCGGCAGTCTCCTTGTGGGCGGTGCATACGGCGGTCAGCTCATACTCCGGCAGCGCCAAGAGCGCCGGCACATGGGCGCGCACGCCCCAGCCATAGCGCACGTTGGCGCCCACGATGCCTACCCGTATTCGCTGCTGTGCCATGACTCCCCCTCCGGTTGCCCTCGAAAAGGTCTAGCAGCAGCCTCCTCTACCTCTGGGAGAGGACTGAGGCGAGGGTCCCTCATCCTATCCTTCTCCCAGAGGGAGAAGGGACTGCCCTACCACTACGGTCGGGGCATCCCGACAGGTCGAAACGACCTACAGATTCAAACCCACACCAACGGCTTTGGACTACCAGAGCAGCGGCTCGGCCTCCGCCAGAACGCCGACCATCTCATCGGCGACCCGCTGGGCGTCGGCGCCATACTCCTGAAGCAGGTCCTCCTTAGCCCAGATGGAGAACAGGTAGCGAATGCAGCGCCGGTCCTCCTTCTCGGACAGGAGGAACTCCGCATGCTCCCTGTTGATGCAGATTACCCCAGCCTCGGGGTCGAACCAGCTCCGCAACGTGCTCTTGTCCTGCGGCGGGGCGTAGAGTTGGATATGCGGCCCCCTGGTGACTACAGTCCGCGGTCGCCTCTCGGCTGCCGAGGGCGGCTGGCTCGGCGCCGCACGCTCGCGCACGGTGGTTGCCTGGGCCGCAGTAACTCTGGGCCAGGAGATGGCTTCGAGGGTCTCCCCTCTCTCCCGATACTTGACGAACCGGTCAATGAGCCGCGCTGCCCGACCTGCTACCTCGCTGAAGCGGGCCTCCCGGTACTGCGCGCTTACCTTGTCCACTAGCTGCCTGACCTCTGCCTCGATACTCGCCAGGCTAGACACGAAGCTGCGGTACGCCTGGTCCTGGACCAGGGCCGTCTTGTCCGCAGTACGCTTGAGCCGGTCGCAGCGGATGTACCCCTCCAGCCGCTTATCTGTCCAGGGCGGAGCCTTGAACTCCTCCAGGTCGGTCAGAAAGCAGACCCTCATACCACCGCGGCCATACAGGTTGACCGCAGCGTCCGCTGACTCCCAGGGCAAGACATACAGCTCGACCAGGGCGTGGCCGTCGGCCAGGTGACCGGAGAACACCTTCACACCCCGCAGGCGGCGCGGGTTGACCGGCTCGGTCCTGCCATCCTCACACATGGTTAGCGAGTAGAGGTCTTGCCTCAGGTCTTGGGAGAACTCCCGGCTGAGGTAGTCCCTCAGACGCTCGCGAGTAAACAGCCCTTGGACCTCTGCCAAGACGCCCTCCAGATACGCCCGGGTGCCTCGCTCGCTGTGTAGGTGGCGAGGGCAGCTTGGCATGATGTCGGCACGGCCCTCTTTCAGCCATTCCCGCTTGAGGACCAGGCATTGGGACGGCATACCCTGAACAGCCGATGAAGACAGGTGCAGCTCTTCAGCCACCTGTCCAAAGGCCAGCAGGCCGATGCCCTTCTCGCCCCTAAGGGCCAGGTCCAGCTTCTCGGAGTCCCCTATGTGTTGGACCACCTGCTGCATCTTCGCCCAGTCCATGCCAACGCCATTGTCCTCAACAACGATGGACTTCAACAGGTGCGGCCTGTCCGGCTCCACATCTTGAGTGTACTGGAGATGCACCGAGATGCTCCCGTCCTTCTCCTTCGCCTGCTCGATGGCATCCGCCGAGTTCTCCACAAACTGCTTGAGGGCCTCATGGGGACTACGACAGACATGGGACAGTACCTCGAACACACCGGGACCGGTCTGAAGTTTGACTTCTGCCACACCATTCTCCTTAAGGACCTGAAGCTTTCGGCCCGAACCTTTGCGGGTAATACTAACGCGAAGGGCCCCGGCGGTCAATCCGCCAGGGCCCTCGTTGCACACTATTCGAGCCGGGACTAGCGCTTGGGGGACTGCTTGGCCTTGCGCGCTCCCAGCAGCCCGTACTTCTTGGGCTCCTTGATGCGCGAGTCGCGCGTCAGCAGGCCGGCGTGTCGCAGCTTGACCCGCAGGTCCTCCCCAGAGGCAGCCAGCGCCCGGGCGATGCCGTGGGCGAGGGCCCCAGCCTGTCCGGACAGGCCACCACCGATGATCTTGGCCTCAACCCGGCACTTTCCGGCCATCCCTGTCTGCTGGAGGGCCTCCATCACCTGCTTCTGCCACACCAGCCGAGGGAAATACTCTGTCACCGGCTTGTCGTTGACCACCAGTGGGCCAGCCTCCTGGTAAAGCCGGACGTTGGCGATGGCGCACTTCCGCCGGCCAGTCCCGTAGTAATAGCGCTCCTCAGCCACGTTTACTCCTTCTTAGGTGCCTGCACTTGCGCCTTGTGTGGATGCTCAGGCCCGGCATACACCTTCATCCGGCGCAACATGTGCCTGGCCAGTGCATTGTGAGGTAGCATGCCCTTCACTGCCTGCGTGATCACTCTCTCTGGACTCTGCGCATACAACCTCCGGAAAGGGATCACCTTGAGCCCCCCCGGGTAGCCCGAGTACCTATAGTAGACCTTCTGCTCAGGCTTGCGCCCACTCAGTTGGATCTTGCCGGCATTCACGACCACCACGAAGTCACCACTGAGCATATACGGGGTGTAGGTAGGCTTGTGCTTGCCTTGGAGAACACGGGCAACTTGCACCGCCAACCGACCCAGGGGTTGCCCCGAGGCATCTATCACATGCCATTGGGACCTCAGCTCCGATTCTTTGGGAAAATATGTAGACATATCAGTCCGTTCCTGGTGGGAAATCCGCATAGTTGACCTTCATCAGGCAGAGGCCCCGAGCGGGCAGCGCTGGCCCGGCGGACTGGGGAGCGCCGGAGGCCACTAGTCTATCGAGCTCTTCCACAGGCAAACGCCCCAACCCCACTTGCACCAAAGCACCCCCACAGCGCCGGACCATCTGCGGCAAGAAGCCATTGGCGGCGATGTCGAAATAGACGTGAGGAGGCTGCCGCGTCACCTCGGCGCGGAGAACGTTCCTCCGGGGGCTCCGCCGCCCCAGCGGGCCGGCAAAGGCCGAGAAGTCATTGTTGCCCACCAACGCGCGGCAGGCAGCCGCCATAGCATCCACATCCAGGGGATGCCGCACCCACGTGGACGTGCGCCGCTCCAGAGGCATGGGCGCAAGCCGATTGTAAATGGTGTACCGGTACTCCCGGCTGATGGCATGCTTCCGCGGGTGGAACTCCAGGCGCACAGGGAAAGCACACTGCACGGCAATATCCTCCGGCAGCAGCGAGTTCAGCCCATGCACCCAAGCCTCAGCGGGCAATCGCGCCCTGGTGGCGAAGCTCACCACCTGTCCCACGGCGTGCGCCCCGGAGTCTGTGCGGCTGGCGGCAGTGATACGGAGGTCTTCTCGGGCGATCTTGCTCAAAGCCCGCTCCAAAGCCTGCTGGACAGTCGGCCCGCTGGCCTGGGACTGAAAGCCATAGTAAGCGGTGCCTTCATAGGCCACCACCAGCGCCCAGCGTGCTGCCTCGACGCCCACACCGGCTTCAGGAGACCAGCTCCATGCGTACCATGGGCGCCGCGTCCCCAAACCGAGGCCCCAGCTTCACCAGCCGAGTATAGCCCCCGGAACGCTGGGCATAGCGCGGCCCAAGATCGGAGAACAGCTTGGCCACCACATCCGGGTCCAGCAGCACCGCGGCCGCCCGGCGTCGAGCATGCAGCGTGTTGTCTTTGCCCAGGGTGATCATCTTCTCGGCCATGGCCCTTGTAGCCAGGGCCTTGGCCTCGGTCGTGGTCAGCTTCTCATAGCGGAGCAGGTCCGTAACCAGGTTTCGGAACAGCAGGCTCCGATGTCCCGTCGGGCGGCGCAGACTCCTTCCAGCAACCCTATGCGCCATCTTCGTCCTCCTCGGACTCGTCCGACTCCTCGGAAGGTTCCCCCTCCTCAGCCTCGGCACTGGTGGTTTCGCCGACAGGCTCAGCCTCTTTCGCCTCGGCCTCCGGCGGAAGCATACCCTGCTCCCTGAGCTTGCCGGCCAACTCCTCCCAGGACTTCTCACCGAAGTGGCGAATGGACATGAGCTCCTGGGGCGTCTTCTCTAGCACCTGGCCCACCTTGTTCAGGCCAGCCCGCTTCAAGCAATTAAGAGTCCGCTGGGACAGACCCAAGGACTCGATAGGCATGTCGTACTGCGTCGGCGAGATGTCCAAGCGCCGTGCTCTCTGCATGGGTGACACGCCCGCAGGCTCACCCCCGTGGGCAAACAGGTTCATTTGCTGCGCCAGCAGCTCAGCGCTTCGCTTAAGGGCCTCACCTGGCGCAATGGTCCCGTCGCTCCAAACTTCGAGCACCAACCGTTCATAGCCGGTGACCGCTCCTACGCGAGTAGGTTCCACCCGGAAGTTGACCTGCCGTACGGGCGAGAACAGCGCGTCCAGGGGGATCACGCCCACGGAGTGCCCGTCCTGGGGATTGGCGGGCACATACCCCCGACCCAACTCCACCTCAAACTCCACACACAGTCTCGCCTCCGCGGAGTCCAAGGTAGCCAGATGGAGCTCGAGGTTGACTATCTCGAAGTCGGTGCTTGGCTGGATATCTCCGGCCTTGATCTCCCTCTGTCCAGACACGTCCAGGAACAGTCTCCCGGGTCTGCCGCTCAAGGCGCGTAGCCGGATTTCCTTTACGTTCAGCAGGAAATCGGTGACGTCTTCCTTCATGTGCGGCAGGGTGGCAAACTCGTGGAGGGCTCCCTCGATGCGCACCTTGTTCACTGCGGCCCCGGTCAGACCACCCAACAGCACCCGACGCAAGGAGCTTCCCAGGGTTGTGCCCATGCCCGATTCGAGGGGTTCGGCCACAAAACGGGCAAAAGTAGCGGTACTACCTTCCGCCTCAGTAATAGCTGGGACCGTAGTCTCTGCCACTGTCAACTCCACTCACCCCGCCTAGCGGGAATAGAAACCAACAATCGCCCGCTCATTTATCTTGTATTCAACTTCTTCCCTGCCGGGCAGCCGAATCACCCTTACTGTGAGGGTCTGCATATCGAGGCTCAGCCACCCAGGCATGACCTTGCTCTGAATCTCCCGGGCCAACTGACGGTAGTACTCCAGTTTGGTGCTGCCCTCCCGCCAACTCACGGCATCACCCACGTCCACTATCATGGAGGGGCTCCGAGCTGGTTTTCCGTTGACCCGGAAATGACCGTGGGTGACCAACTGTCTGGCCTGGGGACGGGAGCTACCGAAACCAGCCCGAAACACCACGTTGTCCAGCCGCCGCTCCAGAATCTGGAGCAACACCTCTCCTGTGATCCCAGGGCTATGTAACGCCTGACCGAAGTAGCGCTTGAGCTGCCGCTCCAGGATGCCGTACACGTACTTCGCCTTCTGCTTCTCCTGGAGCTGTATGCCCCAGTCCGATAGCCGCCTCCGGAAGACCTGGGCCTGTCCGGGGGGCTTTGGGCGGCGGGTAAGAGTGCAGTTGGTCAAGCACTTGTCATTCTTAAGGAAGTACTTCTCTGCGTATCGCCGACAAATCCGGCACACTGGTCCTGTATAGCGAGCCATGCCTCTCCTCGACCCTATACCCGGCGGCGCTTCGGTGGGCGGCAGCCGTTGTGGGGTATGGGGGTCACATCCCTTATGCTAGTGATGATCAACCCGGACGTCTGAAGTGAGCGCAAGGCCGCCTCGCGCCCAGACCCCGGCCCTTTGACATAGACCTCCACCTGCTGGAGGCCAAACTCGCGCGCCCGGCGCACCGCACCCTCGGCAGCCAACTGGGCCGCATAGGGCGTGCCCTTGCGGGAGCCTTTGAACCCAGCCTGGCCCGAGCTACCCCAAGCCAGCACATTGCCTTGTGGATCAGTTAGGGTGATGACGGTGTTGTTAAACGAAGACTGGATATAGGCGCGACCCGAAGGGATATGCCTTCGTTCCTTCCGGCGCACCCGGGGAGTCCTTCTGCTTGCCATTTACTGTCTCCCTGCCTGCTTACTTCTTGGCCGTAGTGCGGCGCCGTCCGGCCACCGTCTTGCGCGGCCCTCTCTTGGTGCGAGCGTTGGTGCGGGTACGCTGCCCACGCACAGGCAGACTCAGCCGATGCCGCGTGCCCTTATAGCTGCCATTCTCGATGAGGCGTTTGATGTTCATCGCCATCTGGCGACGAAGCTCGCCCTCCACCGCAACAGCGGACTTGTCCAGCGCTTCCCGCAACAGATTGGCCTGCTCTTCTGTCAGGTCTTTCACCCTGATGCTCGGGTCGAGGCCGGTCTGCTCGATGAGCTTGTTGCTCAGCGTTGCCCCCACACCATAGATGTAGCGCAGGGCAATATCAATCCTCTTCTCCTTGGGTAGGTCTACGCCCGCGATGCGTGCCATAGTTCCTCCTTCTCGTTATCCCTGGCGCTGCTTATGCCGAGGGTTGGAACAGATCACCCGCACCACGCCCTCTCGTCTGATTATCTTACACTTGTCACAACGGGCCTTGACGGACGCACGTACCTTCATGGCTCTCTTCTCCGCTACAGTCTATAGGTTATCCGGCCCCGGCTCAAGTCGTAGGGCGATAGCTCGACCAACACACGGTCCCCCGGCAGTATGCGGATGAAGTGCATCCTCATCTTCCCGGACACATGGGCCAGCACCTGATGCCCGTTGGCCAACTCCACCTGGAACATGGCGTTGGGCAGAGTCTTCACCACCTTGCCTTCGACCTCGATCGATTCTTTCTTGGGCATACTGGACGATGTGCCCCACCCCTACAGGGCGGTCAGCACTTCAGCCCCGCTCTCTGAGATAGCTATGGTGTGCTCGAAGTGGGCGGACAGGCTACGGTCCACAGTGTACACGGTCCAATGGTTATCCGTATCCACACGAGTCTGCCAATCTCCCAGGTTCACCATTGGCTCCAGGGCCAGGGTCATACCGCTCCGGAGCACTGGGCCTCGCCCTGCCTGACCGAAGTTAGGTATCTGTGGCTCCTCGTGCATGTTCCGACCGATGCCGTGGCCCACGTATTCCCTGACCACCGAGAAGCCCTTGGCCTCCACTGATCCCTGAATAGCTGCCGAGATGTCCCCCACACGCGCCCCAGGCTGGGCTGCGGCAATGCCCCGGCGCAGGGCCTCCTCCGTTGCGGCGATAAGCCGCTTGGCTTCCTCTGATACCGCCCCCAACCCCACGGTGAGCGCTGCGTCCCCCTGGTAGCCTTTGTATATCGCACCCAGGTCCAAAGACACTACGTCCCCCTCCAACAGCACTCGGTCGCCGGGTATCCCGTGGACCACCTGGTCGTTGACCGAAACACACAGCGCCGCCGGGTAGCCCCGATAGCCCTCGAACGACGGGAGGCTGCCCCTCGCTAGGATCTCTCGCCTTGCGATTATGTCCAACTCCTTGGTCACCATGCCTGGCCGCAACGACTGCGCCAGTACCTGTAGCACCTCGGCCACAACCCGACCCGCCTGGCGCATGATGGCGAGCTCCCGGGCCGACTTGACCACGATGCCCTCGCTAACGCGCGCCATCCCTTTTGGAGACGCGGGCAAGAACCTCCCGCGTCACCTCCTCGATCGGTTTGCTGCCATCAATCTCGACCAGCCTCTTCTTCTCTCGGTAATACTCAATGAGAGGAGTGGTCTGGGCCAAATACACCTCGAGGCGCTGCCTGACAGTGCCCGGAGCATCGTCTGGCCTCTGGAACAGCTCACCCCCACAGCGGTCACACATCCCCGCCTGCCGCGGGGGAGAAAACACCACATGGTAGGGCGCCTGACACTTCCGGCACAGCCAGCGGCCACCGAGCCGCCGCACCAACTCCTCCTCAGGCACCTTGATATATATTACCATGTCCACAGACTTGCCTTGCCTGGTGAGGGCGCTGTCCAGCGCTCGAGCTTGCTCCAAGGTGCGCGGGAAGCCATCCAGGGTGAACCCGGCCTTGGCATCCTCGCGGCCCAGCCGGTCCTCCACCATCCGAATGGTGACATCGTCAGGCACCAGTTGGCCCCGCTCCATGTAGGACTTGGCCAGTAGCCCCAACTCGGTGCCCTTGCTCTGGTGCTCACGGAAGAGGTCCCCCGAGGCGACATGGGGTACGCCCAGCGCCTTGACCAGCGCATCGGCCTGCGTCCCCTTACCAGCCCCAGGCGCCCCCAGCAACACGATATGCCGATACATGCTACCGCATGAACCCTTCGTACTGACGCAGCATGAGCTGGGCTTCGAGCTGGCGCATGGTGTCCAGCACTACACCCACCACGATAAGCAGGGCAGTGCTTGACAGAGTCAGAGCCTGGATGTTAGTGGCCTTCTCGGCGAAGAATGGCAGCACGGCCACCCCACCCAGGAACAACGCCCCTCCCCAGGTGATCCGGTTTATCACCCGGCTCAGGTAGTCGGCGGTAGGCTTTCCGGGACGTATCCCCGGAACAAACCCCCCACTTTTTTGCAGGGTGTCTGCCAGGTTCTGCTGCTGGAAGATAACCATGGTATAGAAGAAGGCAAACCCTACCACCAGCGAGAAGTACAATATCCAGTAGAACCAGCTAGTCAGGGCAAACAGGTCCCTGATAACCCTGGAGGCATTGGCCACGAAGCTAACGTCCGAGGTAACAAACCAACTCGCCACTACCCCCGGGAAGATCATGATGGACAGAGCGAATATCAGAGGGATCATGCCCGCCGTATTCACCCGCAGCGGCACGTAGGTGGAGCCTGAGGCCCGGTACATGCGGCCACCTCGGAACTGGCTACGCGCGTACTGCACCGGGATGCGTCTCTCGGCGATGGTGAAGATAACGATGATCATAACGGTGGCCAGGCCCAGCAGACCGAAGACGATCAACCCCCCAGGGTTAATGGCCGCCACAAACGACTGGCCCGCCATCTGGGGCAGCGTCGCTACAATGCCGGCGAAGATGATGATGGACACCCCATTGCCGATGCCACGCTCCGTAATAAGCTCCCCCAACCACACAAGAAACACCGTGCCCGCTATCATGGAAAGGACCATGGCTACCGTAGGCATCAGGCTGTCGCCACCCAGCCCCACACTACTTATGACCCCACTGCGCTGAAGGAGGATAAGCTGGCTGTAGCCTTGAAGGGCAGCCAGCGGCACCGTCATCCAGTGCGTATACGTATTTATTCGCTGCCGCCCCAGCTCGCCTTCCTGTGACATGGCTTGAAACCGGGGAATAACCGGCACCAAGAGCTGCATGATGATAGTTGCTGTGATGTAGGGGTACACGCCCATGGACGCGATGCTGAGGTTGCGCATGGCGCCGCCACTGAAGAGGTCCAGCATACCCAGCAACTGGTTGCTCTGGAACAACCGCTGCAAGGCCGCCACGTCCACCCCGGGCACCGGAACATGTGCCACAAAGCGGAATATCACCAGCATAGCGAAGGTGAATACGATGCGCTGCCTCAGGTCCGGCAGATGCATCGCATCCACCATGGCCTGCATCAGCCGAGGACGCCCGGTGGTCTCAGCCTTCAATGCTCAGCACCTCGACCTGCCCGCCAGCCGCCTCGATCTTGGAGCGGGCCGACGCCGAGAAGCCGTGAGCCTTCACCACTAGCCGGCGCTCCAGCGCCCCTTCCCCCAACACCTTTACTGGCTTTCTCGCCGACTTCAGTATGCCAGCTGCCACCAACCCCTGGGGGGTCACCTCGCCACCGTCGGCAAACTTGCCAAGCTCGCCCACATTGACCACAACGTATTCAGTCCGGAATATGTTGTTGAAGCCCCGCTTTTCGGGGAGCCGCTTGATAAGAGGCAATTGCCCGCCTTCGAATCCGGGGCGCATTTTCACACCGCTGCGGGACTTCTGGCCCTTCAGTCCCCGACCGGAATAGCTGCCATGTCCACTGCCGTCGCCGCGGCCCACACGCTTGCGCGGGTGGCGGGCGCCAATGGGTGGCACGACCTCATGCGGCTTGACCATCGGCCACCTCCTCCACGCGGACCATGTGCTTTACCTTAAACAGCATACCCCTCATCGAGGGGTTGTCGTCCTTGACCACAGTCTGATGCAGACGCTTGAGACCCAGGGCCTTTATTGTGGCCTTCTGGTCCGCCTCGTAGTCTATGGCGCTTCTCGTCCAGGTTACCCTAAGCTTGCTCAACCTTGGCCTCCGGTGGGGCAGCCTCGCCTGCCGGCGCCCCGCCACCCCGGGACTTCACCACGTCCGTAGGCGAGCGTAGGCTTTGCAGCGCCTTCAGCGTAGCCCACACCACATTGATGCGGTTCCTGCTGCCCAAGGACTTGGTGATCACATCCTTGATGCCCGCAGCCTCCACCACTGCCCGCACACCACCTCCAGCTATTATGCCGGTGCCCCTGGAGGCGGGTTTGATCATGACCTGGGCCGCCCCGTACTTGATGTTTATGGGATGGGGTATGGTGGTCTCCAGCAGAAGCACCCGGACCAGGTGCTTCTTGGCTCTTTCCGCCGCCTTGCGTATGGCGGTGGGCACATCGTTGGCCTTTCCCAAGGCCGCCCCAACATTCCCCTGCCCGTCGCCCACCACCACCAGGGCGCTGAAACTGAGGTGTCGCCCGCCTTTGACCACCTTGGCCACCCGGCGCAGGTGCACCAGCTTCTCGCTATAAGTGACCTCTGGCTCTGCGACCACTTCCCCTTCGGGTCTTCCCTCGGTAACCATCAGAACTCCAGTCCCGCTTCCCGGGCCGCTTCGGCCAGGGCTTTCACCCGGCCGTGGTACCTGTAGCCGCCCCTATCGAAGACCACCTTCTTGACGCCAGACTCGATGCTCCTTCGGGCCACCAGTGCGCCCACGGTCCGTGCCTGGTCCGTCTTCTTGACCTTGCCCTGAGTGCCGCGAACGGCAGACTCCAGGCAGGAGGCAGCCGCCAGCGTGCGCCCGGCAACGTCATCTATTACCTGAGCGTATATATGATTGAGGCTCCGAAAGACACACAGACGGGGCCGCTCGCCGGTGCCGGCCAGCCCCTTCCTGACACGCACGTGTCGCCTCTCCCGCGCCTCTCTTGCACTTGCTTCCATATCTACTTGACCTTCTTGGCAGCCTTGCCGGGCTTCAGCTTGAACACCTCGCCCAAATAGCGCAGCCCCTTGCCGGTGTAGCGGTCGGGGGGCCGCACGGCGCGAAGCTTGGCAGCTACCTCGCCAACGAGCTGCTTATCTATGCCTGACACTGTGATGCGCGGGCCGTCAATAGTAAGGCCTATGCCTGGCGGCGCCGGAAAGTCCACCCGATGAGAATAGCCCACGGTGAGAGTAATCCCTTGGCCCGAGGCCTGAGCGCGGTAACCCACCCCCTGGACTTCCAGGGACTTGCTAAACCCCTGGGTCACCCCTATCACCATGTTGGCCAGTAGCGCCCGAGTGAGCCCATGGAGAGCGCGGTCCCGCTTCTCGTCGCTGGCACGCGTCACGCGTACCTCGCGCCCCTCGACGGCAACGGCGATGGACTCGGCCAGGGTGTGCACCAGCTTCCCTTTGGGCCCGGACACCGTTGCCACCCCGCCATCTACCTTGACCTCTACACCAGCAGTGAGTTGTATGGGTTTCAGCCCTATCCTAGACATGGTCGTAACCTACCACAGATAGCACAGCAACTCGCCGCCTAGATTGCGGCGCCATGCCTCGCGCCCCGTCATGACCCCCTGCGAGGTCGTGATCACAGCCACGCGTAGGTCACGCTGTGGGCGCGGCAAGTTGTCGCGGCTAAGGTATACCCGATGCCCGGGCTTGCTCACCCGCTCCAGATGGCGTACGGCCGGCGCCTTGGCGTCCGTGTACTTCAGGCTGAGCTTAAGGCTGCGCTGAGGGGTCCCCCGCAGGATCTGATAGTCCTGTATCAGCCCCTCCTGTTTCATGACCCTGGCCAGAGCAATCTTCATGCGTGAAGCGGGCATCGCCACGCTCTCGTGGCGCGCCACCACGGCGTTCCGTATCCGGGTCAACATGTCGGCTATTGGATCAGTGCCTTCCACGCCACACTCCCCCTACCAACTCGCCTTACGCACGCCGGGGATCTCCCCCCGCAACGCCAGAGTCCGCAAGCACAGACGGCAAAGGCCAAACAGCCGATAGTAGGCCCTAGCACGTCCGCACAAGTGACACCGGTTTCGCTTGCGCACCGCGTATTTCGGCGGCAGGTTCATTCTAACTAGGTCCACGGTCTTAGCCATGGTTCCGGCCTCCAGTGAACGGCATGCCCAACAACTCAAGCAAGCGCCGCGCCTCTTTCCGCCCATGGGCATTGGTCACTATCGTGACCCCAAGCCCCCGCGGCTTGTCTATGGCATCGTAGTCTATTTCCGGGAACAGCATCTGTTCCTTGATGCCCAAGCTGTAGCTACCCCTGTCATCTATGGAGTCGGGGGACACCCCCTGGAAATCCCGGGTACGGGGCAGCGCTGCATTGACCAGCCGGTCAAAGAAATCCCACATGCGCCGCCCGCGAAGAGTGACCATCAGCCCGATGGGCATGCCCCGCCGCACTTTGAAGCCGGCGATGGAGCGCTTGGCGCGGGTCACCACCGCATGCTGCCCCGAGATTGCGGAGAGGTCACGCTGTGCGTTCTCCATGGCCTTCGGGTTCTGGATGGCCTCGCCCAACCCGATGTTCAGCACGATCTTGTGCAAACGGGGCACCTGCATGGGATTCCCGTAGCCGAACTCCTTCTGGAGAGTGGGGGCGATCTGCTCCCTGAACCGGACCAGCAAGCGAGGCGGCGCTGCCGGTGCCGCTGGTGCGGCAGGCGCGGCAGGCGCGGCAGGCGTTGCCGCCGGGGCCGCCTTGGCCGCCTTGGCCGCACCCTTGCCCGCGGCCCTGGCGGCTGACTTGGCCGCCGGCTTCGCCCCGGCCTCTGGCGCGGAAGCGGACCCGCCCTCCGCAGGTGGGCCTTTACGCCTTTGTTGAGCGCTCATTCCACCACCTCCCCACATGCCCGACACACGCGCACCTTGCGACCGTCTTCCAGGATGCGTGCTCCAATCCGTGCGGGCTTGCTGCATCGAGGGCACAACAACATCAAGTTCGACAGGGCAATAGGAGCCTCACGCTCAATGATGCCCGATTGTCGCACACCCGGGCGCCCCCGTAGGTGGCGTTTCACCATGTTGACGCCCTCTACCACCGCCCGCATGTTCACCGGCAACACACGCCGGACCTTCCCCTTCTTGCCTCGGTCCTTGCCTGCTACGACAAGGACCGTATCGCCACTGCGCAGCTTGAGAGCCATCACAGCACCTCAGGGGCCAGGGAAGCGATCTTGGTGAAGTTCTTCTCCCGCAACTCCCTGGCCACAGGGCCGAAGATGCGAGTGCCACGCGGGTTCTGCTTGTCGTCCAAGATCACTGCGGCATTGTCGTCAAAGCGGATGTAGCTGCCGTCCGGCCGCTTGTGGGACCAAACGGTCCGCACGACCACTGCCCGCACCACCTCGCCCTTCTTGACGGGGGCGTTAGGGGTAGCAGTCTTGACCGCAGCGATGATAATGTCGCCCAGGTACGCATAGCGCCTGTGCGACCCACCCAACACGTTGATACACATGATGGTGCGGGCGCCGCTGTTGTCAGCTACTTTAAGCCTGGTGTAGTTCTGGATCATCGTGTTCAGCCTTCCCCGACTGAGCCGGCGCCACGGGCACCTCAGCCCCTCGTGACTTGGTCGTCACCTCCACCACCCGCCAGCGCACCTCTTTAGACAGCGGACGCGTCTCTTCAATGCGCACCAGGTCCCCAATGCCAGCCCCGCTCCCCTCATCGTGCGCCTTGAACCTCTTGCGCCGCCGCAAGACCTTGCCGTAGAGGCGATGGGCCCGCAAGGCCTCCACTTCCACCACTACGGTCTTGTCCATCCGATCGCTAATCACCCGGCCGGTGAAGGTCTGCCTCCTGGACTTCATGGACTGATACCTAGCTCTTTCTCTGTCAGGATGGTCTTGATACGGGACAGCTTCTTGCGCGCCTTCCTGATCTCGTGGGGGTCCGCCAGTTGTCTGGTAGCCCAGCGGAAACGCAGGTTGAGCAGCTCATGATAGCTTGCCGCCTCTTCCTTGCGTAGCTCAGCTACGCCCAGAGCCCTAAGTTCCTGAGGCTTCATGCTGCACCTGAGTAAGACCGGCGTAGTCCGGTTGGCGCTTGATCACCCGAGTGGGGATAGGGAGCTTGAAGCCAGCCAACTTGAGCGCCGTCATCGCGGCTTTGGCCGGCACCTCGGCCACCTCGAACAAGATGCGCCCCGGCTTGACCACGGCCACCCACTGGTCGGTAGCGCCCTTGCCACCACCCATGCGTACCTCAAGCGGTTTCTTGCTTATTGGCTTATCGGCGAATATGGTAACCCACATCTTGCCGCCCCGCTGCAACTCATGGGAGATCGCCCGGCGGGCGGCCTCTATCTGACGGGCTGTTACCCACGCCGCTCCCCCCGCCTGCAAGCCGAACTCCCCAAAGGAGACCTTGCCACCAGCAATCGCCACGCCACGGCGCTTGCCGCGGTGAGACTTGCGATATTTAACTCGTTTTGGTTGTTGCATCTTCAGCCTTCCCAGGTACAGGGGGCGCGCTGGCTGCCGGAGGCGGCGGAGCCACAGCAGCGGGCGGAGCCGCAACAGGGGCCGGCGCCACAGCAGGGGCCGGCGCCGCAGCAGAGGCCGGCACCAGGCCAGCGGGAGCAGCCGCGGCGGCAGGCACCACGGGCACAGCCTCCCGAGCAGCCGGCACCACATCCCCCTTGTATATCCAGACCTTCACCCCAATCCGACCCATTAGCGTACGAGCTTCGACAAAACCGTAGTCTATGTCCGCCCTGAGGGTGTGCAAGGGCACGCGCCCCTGCTTCTCGGTAAACGTGCGAGCGATCTCCGCCCCCGCCAAACGTCCAGACACGATCACCTTAGCGCCCTTGGCCCCAGCCTGGACGGCCCGCGTAACGGCCTGTCGCGCTGCCCGGCGGAAATTGATCCGCCTCTCAAGCTGGTTAGCTACATGTTGGCCCACCACTGTGGCATCCAACTCTGGTTGAGGCACTTCCTGTATGTTCAGGCGCACTGGGTGCCCAGCAATACTTTCGAGCAGCTTCCTCAGCTCCTCTACCCGTTGGCCACCTCTGCCGATGATGATTCCGGGCCGAGCCGTGTGCACGGTCACGATCACTTCGCCCGCCCCCCGGTCCACGGTAACCTTGGAGATGTCAGCCCCCGGATAGCGCTTGAGGACGGCCCCGCGGAGCGCCAGGTCCTCGTGCAGAGTCGTGGCGAACCCCTTCCTGACGTACCAACGGGCCTGCCAATCCTTGGTGATGCCCAGCCTGAAACCTGTAGGGTGAACCTTATGACCCACTAGTCCTCTCCCGTCAGCACTATGGTGATATGGCAAGTCCTCTTCCTGATATGGCCGATGCGGCCCCTGGGCCGAGGTCGGAAGCGCTTCATGGTAGGACCATCGCCAGCCCATATCTGGGCGACCTTCAACTCCGAAGGAAGCAACTGATAGTTATTCTCTGCATTGGCCACAGCGGATTTCAGAAGCTTCGCCACCGTACGCGCACTCGGTTGCGGCAAGAACCGCAGCACGGCCTGCGCCTCCTCTACCCGCCGCCCGCGGATGGTGTCGAGCACGAGGCGCACCTTGGTCGGCGATACACCGACCTGTTTGACGTTTGCCCTCACTTCCATGTTTGCCTATGCTCCACTAGGTGGCGCTGACCCTGCGGCCGGCCCAGATGGTGCGCCACCACCCGCACCGGGCAGCCCCTTGCCGCTGGGAGTGGTGGGCTGAATGGCCTTCGTGGAGTGGCCACGAAACGTCCGTGTCGGGGCGAACTCACCCAGCCGATGGCCCACCATCTGCTCAGTGAGGAACACTGGCACATGTCGCCGCCCGTCATGAACAGCGATGGTCATCCCCACCATCTCCGGGATCACCGTAGACGCTCGGCTCCAGGTCTTGATAGCCACACGTTGCCCGCTCTGGGCTGCGGCTTGGACTCTCTTGAGGAGCTTGGGGTCTATGAACGGCCCCTTGCGGGTCGAGCGCGTCACGGCTTTCTCCTCTTGGCGATCATTCTATCGCTGGGTTTCTTGCCCCTCGTCTTATGTCCCAGGGCAGGCTTACCCCAGGGCGTCTTGGGGCCAGGCATGCCTATAGGAGACCGGCCCTCACCGCCACCATGTGGGTGGTCCCGGGGGCACATGGCGCTCCCCCTCACCGTCGGCCTAATCCCCAAGTACCGTTTCCTACCCGCCTTACCCCACTTCACATTCCGCCAGTCAATGTTGCCCACCTGACCGATGGTCGCATAGCAGCGGGCATTGAAGCGGCGCATCTCGCCCGACGGCAGCCGGACCAGCACATAGTCCTGCTCTTTGGCTATGACCTGGGCCGTAGCCCCAGCACTTCGCACCAACTGAGCGCCCTTGCCTGGCTCCAACTCGATGCTATGTACCGGCGTCCCCGTAGGGACACCAGACAACGGCAAGGCGTTACCGGGCCTGATCTCGGCGTCCGGGCCTGACACCACGGATTCCCCAACCTTCATGCCCTCGACATGGAGAATATACCTCTTCTCCCCGTCAGCGTAGTGGAGCAGCGCCAGGCATGCCGTGCGATTCGGGTCGTACTCCACGGCTGCAACCCTAGCGGGAATACCGTGCTTCTCCCGCTTGAAGTCCACCATGCGTATCATGCGCTTGGCTCCCCCACCAATGTGACGCACCGTGATGTGGCCGTGAACGTTTCGCCCTCCGCTCTTTCTCAGGGGGATTACCAGCTGTCTCTCCGGCTGCGACTTGGTCACGGGGCGCACCACGGCAACCCGATTCCGTTGTCCATTCGAGGTCGGTTTGAAAGTCTTAACTGGCATGGCTGCTACTTCCCAATCTACACGCTCTGGAAGAACTCTATCTTGTCCCCGGGCGCCAGCGTGACCACCGCCTTCTTGGTGTCTGGCGTCTGCGTCCGGAAGCGGCCCATGTGTCGCATCTTGCCATGCTTTCGCATGATGTGCACGTCGGTCACCCGGACCTTGAATGCGGCCTCCACAGCCAGCTTGACCTGGTCCTTGTTGGCCTTGAGGTCCACCTCGAACGCATACTTGTTATGCGCCTGAAGCGCTGTGGCCTTCTCTGTGATGTAGGGGCGCCGAAGAATCTCTAACAACTGCATAGCTACACCTGCGCCTTGGCCGGGCCCCAGATTTCCTCAGCGCGCGCCACGGCATCCCGAGTCATCACCAGGTAGTCATGGTGGAGCAGGTCCATCACGTTGAGGTAGGCCGCAGGCTGGGTCTTGACGCCCGGAAGATTGCGGGCCGACAGGACCACGCCGCTCTCCGGATCCCTGGTCACCACTAGCGCCGACTTGTTCACACCAAGGGTGCTCAGGACACCGCCCATGGCCTTGGTGCTGGGCTCGCTCAGGCCGAAGCTGTCAACAATCACCAACTGTCCCTCGCGGACCTTGGCAGACAGCAGACAACGCAACGCCAGCCGCCGCATCTTCTTGGGCATATCCTGGCGGTAGTCCCGGGGATGTGGCCCGAAGACCACCCCACCGTGTCGCCAATGCGGAGCGCGAATGCTCCCTTGCCGGGAGTGCCCAGTGTGTTTCTGTGGCCTCGGCTTGCGGCCGCCCCCGGACACATCGCTACGAGTCTTGGTGGAGGCAGTCCCTTGACGCGCGTTGGCCTGCTGGCGGACCATCGCTTGATGGACCACAGCCGCGTTGAAGGGCACACCCCAGATGTACTCGTCCAGGACAACCTGTCCAATGGTCTGACCCTGGGTATCGCGCAGAGGCATCTCCATGCTACGCCCCCGCCTTCTTGATTAGAACCAGGCCATCCGTTGCCCCCGGCACAGACCCATCTAGAAGGAGCAGATTGCGCTCCAGGTCCGTCTTGAGCACCTTGATGTTGCGTATCGTCACGCGAGCATTGCCCATGTGTCCCGCCATGCGCAGGCCCTTGACCACCCGCCCTGGGGTATTAGTAGCCCCCACTGAACCTCCGTGGCGCAGCCGGTCTGACTGGCCGTGCGTTTTGGGACCGCCCCGGAAGTGGTGCCGCTTCACCACGCCGGAGAAGCCACGCCCCTTGGACACCCCAATGACATCCACCAAGTCCCCGACCTGGAACAGGCTGACATCCACCTTCTGGCCCACCTGGATGGATTCCAGCTCAGCCGCCGGAACTTCTCGAAGATGGCGTAGATTCTTGTTCACGCGCTTCAGGTGCCCCCGTTCAGGTCCGTTGAGGCGCTTCGCCTCCTCGAACCCAATCTGCACTGCCTCATACCCGTCCTTGGTGACCGTCTTCACCTGGGTAACCAGGCAGGGCCCCGCCTGGACCACGGTCACGGCGACCTCTCGGCCATCCTCGCCGAACACCTGCGTCGTCCCTAGCTTCTTGCCCAAAATACCTTTGACCATAGCTATCTATATCTTGATTTCAATGTCCACGCCCGCCGGCAGTTGCAGGCGGGTCAAGGAGTCCACTGTACGACTGGTGGGGTCCAGGATATCAATCAGGCGCTTGTGGGTGCGCATCTCAAAGTGTTCCCGGGAGTCCTTGTCCACGTGTGGGGAGCGGTTGACGCAGAAACGGCTGATCCTGGTGGGCAGCGGGACCGGCCCCGCCACTACCGCGCCCGTGCGCTCCGCCGCCTCCACTATCTGCTGGGCAGACTCGTCGAGCAGCCGGTGATCGTAGGCCCACAGACGTATGCGTACTCGTTGTCTCGGCATGTCCTATCTCCTACCCCGCTTCACCACCTGGGACATCAGGTTGGCGGGCAGTTCCTCATAGGTCAAAAACTCCATGGTGTAGCTGGCCCGCCCCTGTGTCAAAGAACGCAAGGCAGCCGCGTAGCCGAAGGTCTCCGCCAGAGGCACCTCCGCTTGAATGCTCAATGTGTCCGCCTTGCCAGATATCCCTTTCACGTGCCCTCGGCGGGCGCTCAGGTCGGCAATGACGTCGCCCAGGTACTGGCCGGGGGTCACGAGGTCTAACCGCATGATGGGTTCAAGCAGGGCTGGCTTGGCCCTGATCACGCCCTCACGGAGAGCTATGGCACCTGCCATCTTGAAGGCTATGTCCGAGGAGTCCACTGGGTGGTAGCTGCCATCCACTAGAGTGGCCTTCACGTCCACCACTGGGTACCCGGCCACTGGACCATTCACCGTAGCCTCTTTGGCGCCGGCCTCCACTGCCGAGAAGTACTCCTTGGGGACTGTGCCCCCCACAACCTTGGACTCGAACTCGAACCCCTTGCCCCTCTCCAGCGGCTCCAGCTCCAGCCACACGTGGCCGTACTGGCCACGACCACCTGTCTGGCGAATGAAGCGTCCCTCCACCTTGACCGATGTCGTGATGGCCTCCTTGTAGGCCACTTGGGGCTGGCCCACCCGGGCCTCTACCTTGAACTCGCGCGTCAGCCGGTCCACCAGGACCTCCAGGTGGAGCTCACCCATGCCGGACATGATAAGCTGCCCGGTCTCGTCGTCAAAGTGGGTCTTGAAGGTGGGGTCCTCTTCCGATAGCTTGGCCAGGGCATCAGCCAACCGCTCCTGGTCAACCTTGGTGCGAGGCTCGATGGTGAGGAAGAGCACTGGCTCGGGGAAGCGGATGGCTTCGAGGACAACGTGTTTGCGGGGGTCGCAGAGGGTGTCGCCGGTGGTGGTGTTCTTCAGACCCAACGTGGCGGCAATGTCGCCCACCTCCACGAAGGGTATCTCCTCCCGGTGGTTGGCGTGCATGCGCAGCAGCCGCCCTATGCGCTCCTTGGAGTCCTGAGTGGCGTTGAAAACCTGGTCACCCACGTTCATTCGCCCCGAGTAGACGCGCAGATACACCAGACGGCCCATGTACGGATCGGTGACCACCTTGAACGCCAGGGCCGTGAATGGGCTGTCCTCCCGGTTGAGCCAAGTTATGGTCTCCCCCGTCTCCGGGTCTAGCCCGGTCACAGGAGGCATATCCAGAGGGGAAGGTAGATAGGCAACCACGCCATCCAACATCTGCTGGATGCCCCGGTTCCGCAGGGCGCTCCCACACAGCACCGGCACCAGCTTGGCCGTGATGGTGCCGTGACGCAAGGCCGCCTTGATCAGCTCGACTGAGGGCTGTTTGCCCTCGATGTACAGGGCCGTCAGCGCCTCGTCCACCTCGGACACCTTCTCTACGAGCTTCTCCCGGTGGCGGGCCACCTCGGGGAGCAACTCCTCTGGAATGGCGATCTCCTCGGGCGGGGCGCTCAAGTCATTGGGGAAGATGTAAGCCCGCTGCTCGACGAGATCAATCACTCCACGGAAGGTGTCTTCCGCGCCTATGGGCAACTGAATAGGCACAGGGTTGGCGCCCAGGCGCTCTCGGATCATCTCTACCGTGTTCAAGAAGTTGGCGCCAGCCCGATCCATCTTGTTTACGAAGCACATCCTGGGAACGTGGTAGCGGTCCGCCTGCCGCCACACCGTCTCCGACTGGGCCTCCACCCCAGCCACCGCATCGAACACCACTACTCCGCCGTCCAGCACCCGCAGCGAGCGTTCAACCTCGGCTGTGAAGTCCACATGGCCGGGGGTGTCAATGATGTTGATCTGGTGGTCCGCCCAGGAGCAGCTAGTGGCCGCGGCCTTGATGGTAATACCGCGCTCCCGCTCCTGCTCCATGAAGTCCATCACCGTAGTACCCTCGTCCACCTCGCCAATCTTGTAGGTGCGGCCAGTGGCGTAGAGGACACGCTCAGTGACAGTAGTTTTCCCAGCGTCAATATGCGCGATAAACCCGATGTTCCGAGTTTTCGCGAGACGGGAAGTTCCCATGACGCTCTCCCCGCCTCTGGTCGAGGCGGGTTCAGTTGCCAGCATACCTACCACCTATAGTGAACGAAAGCCCGGTTGGCTTCCGCCATTCGATGCGTATCTTCTTTGCGCTTGGCGGCGGCGCCCTGCCCCTTGCAGGCGTCTACCAGCTCAGCGGCCAACCTTTCGTGCATGGGCCGCCCCTTGCGGGCCCTGGCCGCCCCCAGGATCCAGCGCACCGCCAGGGCGGCGCCTTCATCGGCCCTCACCTCTACCGGGATCTGGTAGGTAGCGCCGCCTACGCGCCGGGGCTTCACCTTGAGCAGTGGCGTAGCGTTCTTCATCGCCCGGTCCAGGACCTGGACGGGCTCCTCTTTGACCTCTTGGGCGGCTGCCTCGAGGGCCATGTAGACGATGCGTTCGGCCACCGTTTTCTTGCCCCGGGACATGATCTTGTTAATGAGTTTGGCCACGGTGACGTTGCCATACTTCGGGTCTGGCGACGGCACCCGCTTTACGATTGTTCCCCGTCGTGGCATAGCTGTCTATCCTAGGAGGCAGCGGCTGAAGCGGCCGCCTTGCCCTTCTTGGCCCCGTACTTGCTCCGGCCTTGCTGCCTGTCCTTGACCCCGGCGGCATCCAGAGCGCCCCGAATGATGTGGTAGCGCACTCCAGGCAGGTCGGGGACACGGCCCCCGCGAATAAGCACCACTGAGTGCTCCTGGAGGTTGTGTCCCTCTCCAGGGATATACGCCGTAACCTCAAAGCCGTTAGTAAGCCGCACCCGGGCTATCTTGCGCAGGGCCGAGTTGGGCTTCTTGGGAGTGATCGTCCGGACCAGGGTGCACACGCCGCGCTTCTGTGGCGCACCCGCGTACGTCTCCTTGCGCCGCTTCTTGATATCGAGGACAAAACGAAGGGCACCAGTCCGGGCCTTCTTGCGGAGCCGGGTTCTGCCTTTCCTCACCAGTTGGTTCATTGTAGGCAAGGTCTGCCTTTCCTTTCCCAGCCACTTGACACGCAAAAGGGTCGAAAGCTCACCCACCGCGCGCCCCAACCACACATCTGGCTTTCGACCCTCAGAGTCCTATTGGGCGCTATTGTGTGATTCTACCAAGGTGGCTATGGACTGTCAAGGGCTTTACAGCTTTGAGTTATCTACGACTGAAAAGAAGACTGTTTAGGACTGAAAGCTGGACTGGGTAATGCCTCAAAAGTAGACTGGCGGTACAACCCTCCGAGAAGGAGGGAAGTATGGACCAGCTACATAGGCGAT